>Ga0210003_1000007_pt1 | contig 279490 bp, 265 predicted proteins | sample LantaG_FD_182804 | JGI IMG/M metagenome (GOLD analysis project Ga0210003, IMG submission 182804) | Deep subsurface microbial communities from Baltic Sea to uncover new lineages of life (NeLLi) - Landsort_02402 metaG (SPAdes) (version 2) | ecosystem: Environmental > Aquatic > Marine > Oceanic >... | reverse complement strand
GATTACCTCGAGATTGTACTCGACCGCTAGCCTTAAGCTCAAAAGGACCAACTAGCCGGGGCGGCTGCCCGAGTGCAGCCTCAAGCAATCAAAAATTGATATTCTTGATCGTCGGCCAGCGGGAATAGCCCTGCAGCGCGGCCGCTTTGCCCAGCGCCACGGCCCGCTCGGCTTGCGAGGCGTTTTCAAATGTGCCCCAGGCGCAGCCGAGAATTTCGTACTTGCCGCAGTGCGGGCACGAAATCACGCGGCCGTCGAAATCGGGCGGCGTGAGGTCTGTCGCCGCGCCGGCACAGACGAGGCATTCCAGGGCGGGTGTCGCTTTGGCGGCGGGCGTCTTTTGATGGTCAGGCATCTGATCTGCAGGCATCTGATCTGCAGCCATCTGATCGTCAGGCATCGCCGAGGGCGGGGTGGCGCGGTGGTCGGATGACATGAGCTCAATCCTTCGCGCTAGATCCGCTCGATCTCACTTTCCGCGATGGTGCGGAAGAACGGCTCGCAGCCGCTCTTGATGCGATATTGGAATTGTCCGTCCCGCGCCGGAAGCTGAGCGACCACTTTATAGGGACCCGGCGCGGCCTTGCGGGGCGGGAAGCGCCGGCTGAGCAGCACCTCATGGCCGGTGTCGAAGCCATGCCCGGTGGCGAAACCCTGCTCGGACGGCTCATCTTCGAGCAGTGAGGCCCTTTTGCGGGGCGCTTGGCGCGGTGTCGGGCTGGATTTGGGTGAGGGCATGACGGCGCTCCTATTGGCAGGCGGGAGCGCGACGTAACTCTCTCAGCCACCGGGGCCTGGGGTCATCACCCGGTGATGCCCCTTACATGGGCCTTATTGGGCCGAAAAGCCAGTCCTATGGTCCGTCGCGCTTAATGCATTGGGACGCATTGCGACGCATTGGGGGCCTCGGAGGCCTACTCTGCCGCCTCAGCCTTGGCCGGTCGGCCGCTCGCGGCCTTGCCACTGGCGATCTTGGCCTTGCTGGCGATCTTGGCCGCCCCGCCTCGGCGGTCCAGCAGCTGCTTGAGATAATGCCCGGTATAGCTCGCCGCCACCTTCGCCACCTGTTCGGGCGTGCCAATGGCCACCACCTCGCCGCCGGAATCGCCGCCTTCGGGGCCGAGGTCGATGATGTGGTCGGCGGTCTTGATCACTTCGAGATTGTGCTCGATCACCACGACGGTGTTTCCCTGGTCCACCAGCTCGTGCAGCACCTCGAGCAGCTTGGCCACGTCGTGGAAGTGCAGCCCCGTGGTCGGCTCGTCCAAAATATAGAGCGTGCGGCCGGTGGCGCGCTTCGACAGCTCCTTGGACAGCTTGATGCGCTGCGCCTCGCCGCCCGACAGCGTCGTCGCCTGCTGGCCCACATGGATGTAGCTCAAGCCCACGCGCTTTAGCGTCTCCAGCTTGTCGCGCACGGACGGGACCGCCTTGAACAGCTCGGCGGCTTCCTCGACGGTCATGTCGAGCACGTCGGCGATCGACTTGCCCTTGAACTTGATTTCGAGGGTCTCGCGGTCGTAGCGCTTGCCCTTGCACACGTCGCAGGTGACGTAGATGTCGGGCAGAAAGTGCATCTCGATCTTGATGACGCCGTCGCCCTGGCAGGCCTCGCAGCGCCCGCCCTTGACATTGAACGAGAAGCGCCCGGGCTTGTAGCCGCGCGTCTTGGCCTCGGGCAGCTCGGCGAACCATTCGCGGATGGGCGTGAAGGCGCCGGTATAGGTCGCGGGGTTGGAGCGCGGCGTGCGGCCGATCGGGCTTTGGTCGATGTCGATGACCTTGTCGAGATGTTCCAGCCCCTCGATCTTGTCATGCGCCCCGGGAAGCTCGCGCGCGTTGTTGAGCTTCCGGGCCACGGCGCGATACAGCGTCTCGACCAGAAAAGTCGATTTTCCGCCGCCCGACACGCCGGTGACCGCGGTGAACAGACCGAGCGGAATGTCGACGTCGATGTCCTTCAGATTGTTTTCGCTCGCGCCGAGCACTTTGATGCTGCGGCCCTTCTTGGCTTTGCGGCGCTCTTTCGGCAGCGGGATCTGTCTGAAGCCGGTGAGATATTGCCCGGTGAGGCTGTCCGGGTTGGCCATGACTTGCGCGGGCGTGCCTTCGGCGACGACCGCGCCGCCATGGACGCCGGCGCCGGGACCCATATCCACCACGTAGTCGGCCTCGAGAATGGCTTCTTCATCGTGTTCCACAACAATGACGCTATTACCCAGGTCACGAAGTGACTTCAGGGTTTCCAGCAGGCGGGCGTTGTCGCGCTGATGCAGGCCGATCGAGGGCTCGTCCAGCACATAGAGCACGCCGGTCAGCCCGGAGCCGATCTGCGAGGCAAGCCGGATGCGCTGGCTCTCGCCGCCGCTGAGTGTTCCGGATGCGCGCGACAAAGTGAGGTATTCGAGGCCGACATCGTTGAGGAACGTCAGCCGCTCGCGGATCTCTTTGAGGATGCGCGCGGCGATCTCGTTCTGCTTAGGCGTCAGCTTCCCGGGCAGCGTGTCGAACCAGCCATGCGCCTCGCGGATCGACATGTCGGTGACCTGGCCGATATGGAGGCCTGCGATCTTCACGGCCAGCGCCTGGGGTTTCAGACGGAAGCCGGTGCAGGCCTCGCAAGGCTGGTCGGATTGGTAGCGCTCCAGCTCCTCGCGCACCCAGTTGGATTCCGTCTCGCGCCAGCGCCGCTCGATATTGGTGATGACGCCTTCGAACGGCTTCTCGGTTTCGTAGCGCCGCACGCCGTCGTCATACACGAAATTGACGTCATCGATGGAGCCGTAGAGCACGATCTCACGGAAGTCCTCCGGCAAATCCTTCCACGGTCTGGTCATCGGCTGCTTGTAGTGCTTGGCCAGCGACTCCAAGGTCTGCTGGTAATAGGGCGAGGTGGCGGACGTGCGCGCCCACGGCGCAATGGCGCCGCGGTTGAGCGACAGGGTCTCGTCCGGCACCACCAATTCCGGTTCGAAGAACAATTCGGTGCCGAGCCCGTCGCATTCGGGGCAGGCGCCATAAGGGTTGTTGAACGAGAACAGGCGCGGCTCGATTTCCTCGATGGTGAAGCCGGAGACCGGGCAGGCGAACTTCGCCGAGAAGATCAGCCGCTCGGCGGCGCCTTTGCTTGTCGCCGGCGCGTCGGCGAACTCGGCGATGGCAATGCCGTCGGAGAGCGAGAGCGCCGTCTCGAGACTGTCGGCAAGCCGCGCGCTCGCATCGGCGCGCACCACCACCCGGTCCACCACCACGTCAATGTCGTGCTTCTGCTTCTTGTCGAGGGCAGGCGCCTCGGCGATTTCGTAAAACGCGGTGTCGATCTTGACCCGCTGGAAGCCCTTCTTCTGCAGCTCGGCGAGCTCCTTGCGATACTCGCCTTTGCGGCCGCGCGCGATCGGCGCCAACAAATAAAGCCGCGTGCCTTCGGGCAGCGCCAGCACCCGATCCACCATCTGGCTCACGGTCTGGCTCTCGATGGGTAGCCCCGTCGCAGGCGAGTAGGGGATGCCGACCCGCGCCCATAACAGGCGCATATAGTCGTAAATCTCGGTGACCGTGCCGACCGTGGAGCGCGGGTTCTTCGAGGTGGTCTTCTGCTCGATGGAGATGGCCGGCGACAGACCCCCGATATGGTCCACGTCCGGCTTCTGCATCATGTCGAGGAACTGCCGGGCATAGGCGCTCAGGCTCTCCACATAGCGCCGCTGGCCCTCCGCATAGATCGTGTCGAAGGCGAGCGAGGACTTGCCGGAGCCGGACAGCCCGGTCATCACCACGAGCTTCTCGCGCGGCAGATCGAGCGAGACGTTCTTGAGGTTGTGCTCGCGCGCGCCGCGGATGGAGATGGATTTGGAGGTCATGCTGCTCAGCAATGTCGGGGGACAAGGGCCTGATCGCAAGGCTTAAGCGCCTCTCAGACCCGCGACAAGAGCCCAAAATGCGTCGAGGAGACCGCTAGATCAGCGCCAGCTTCTTGAGCCGCGACCTTATGGCGCCGGGTTTCCGGCCAAGCTCAACGGCGATGGCCCCCACGCTCTCGCCTGCCTGATGGCGGCGGCGCAGATCGCGCTCCTCGCCCTCGGTCCAGGGCGCATAGGCCTTGCCGTGGCTCTCCCGCAAGGCCGTCACGTCATAGCTCTTGTCCGCCGCCGCTTCGGCCTGCCGCCCGCCGCAGGCCTCCAGAAACGCCGCCTGGCGCGTGGCGATCTCCTCCGGCCCAAGCCGCGCCAAGGTGTCGAGGGAACGATCAGAGGCGGCGCGGAACTCGGCGTCGGCCTCGATGGCTTCCGGGTGCACCTGCAACGCCCGGTCGTTCAGCCCGAGGAGATACAGCCCTGAGAGCTTGCGCAGGCGCGACAGCGCCACATAGCCCTGGCCGTATTCGAAGGCGCGGGACAGGTCGATCACGGCGGCATCCAAAGACATGCCCTGGCTCTTATGCACGGTGATGGCCCAGGCAAGCCGCAACGGAACTTGCGTCACGCTTGCGTGCTCCTTGCCGTTCTCCTCGATCTTCCAGGTGACGGGCTCGGCCACGATCTGCTTGCCGCCCCTGATGCGCACCACGGGCGAGCCGGTTTCGGGATCGAAATCCTCCACCAGCCCGAGCGTGCCGTTGACGTAGCGCCCGGCCGGATCGTTCTTGGTGAACATCACCACCGCCGCGTGTTTCAGCACGAGCGCGTCCGGCGACAGACACCCGCGCTTCAGCGCCTCCACCGAATGCTGCGGTCCCTTGCCGGTCATGGCGAAGTGATGGGCCTCGCCGTCAAGCTTGGCCAGCTGCTGCTGGTTGATGTCGTCCACGGCGGCATTATGCGTGAACAGCCGCGTTCGCCTGGCCGGCAATTGATCGCGATCGACCATCCGCGCGGCGAGCCGCTCGCGGTGAACGCCGGTGCAGGCATTGGCGCGAATGGCGTCGAGCACGTCGAGAAAGGGCTGGTCGTCTTGCCGGTGCTGCTCCGACAGATAACAGACCGTCGGATCGAGATCGCGCCAGGCGGACGAGGCATGGGCAAAGGCCGCGCCGAAGCCGTCGTCGCCATCGGCGAAGTCCAGCATGCCGGGCTCGGCGCGCCGGCGCGTCACCGGCGGCAACTGAAAGAAATCACCGACCAGGACGACTTGCAGCCCGCCGAACGGCGCGGCCGTTCCGCGGATATGGCGGCACACCGTGTCCACCAGGGTCAGGCTGCGCGCCGGCAGCATCGAGATCTCGTCGATGATCAGGACGCCGGCCTTTTCGATGCGCCCGGCGAGCCGGCGGTTGGTGGCGAGCACGTCCAGGTCGCGGCGGTTGAGCGCGTCGCGCACGCCGATGCCGCTCCAGGCATGGATGGTGATGCCATGCCCATGCGTGGCCGCGATTCCGGTCGAGGCGGTATAGGCGTAGTTGACGCCGGACCGCGCCAGGTCCCGGAGATAGCGGTTGACCGTATGGGTCTTGCCGCTGCCGGGCCGGCCGGTGAGGAAGATGCTGGCCCCGGTCTTGAGCAGCGCCAGCGCCTCGTCCTGGGTCATTGTTTCTCCCGTCCCCGCTCGTGTCCCCGCCTTGATTCGAGCATAACCGATGGGGCCGCCGCGAATCTCAGCCCATAGGAACGCACATGACCATGACCCGCACCCAGATCGCCACCGTCGCCGGCATCATCCTCGTGGCGGCTGTCGCTCTCTACGGCATGGGCCACCCGCTCATCTGCAAATGCGGATATGTGAAGCTCTGGCATTTCGACGTGGTGAGTTCGGAGAACTCCCAGCACATCTTCGACTGGTACACGCCGTCGCACATCATCCACGGGTTTCTATTTTACGCGCTGTTGTGGCTGATCGCGCCGCGCCTGTCCTTCGGCCAGCGGCTCATCCTGGCGGTCCTGGTCGAGGCTGGCTGGGAGGTGGTGGAGAACACCGACTTCATCATCAACAAATACCGGGAAGCGACCGTCTCTCTCGACTATTACGGCGACAGCGTGCTGAACTCGGTCAGCGACATTCTTTTCATGATCGTGGGGTTCTTCCTCGCCGCCCGGCTGCCGGTGTGGCTCACGATCTTAATCGCCGTCGCGCTCGAGGTGTTTGTCGGCGTCATGATCCGCGACGGCCTGACCCTCAACGTGATCATGCTGGTCTGGCCGCTCGATTCCGTCCTGCAATGGCAGCAGGGCCGGTGACCTCAACCCCGGCGATCCCTAGAGCGGGACGCGGATGCCGAAGATCATGATCAGCATCAACCAGGTGAAGGCCGCCACCGTTGGATAGAAGGTGATGCCGAAGCCGAAGGCGCGCAAATACGGGTTCTTGTGATAGCCCACCCAGAACAGAATGCGGCCGAGCACGAACAGCGCCGTAAGGATCGGCAGCGTGCGCGCCTCCTCGATCGGGCAGTACATCGCCAAACCGGCATTGGCGATGAAATACGCCGTGAACTGCTCGAACGTATTGAGGATGAACCGGTTGTTGATGTCGACCGGCGAGTTTGGCTTCGGCACGCGGCCGACGAACATGGAAGGGTCGAGGCGCTGCGCGGCGACGATGCAGATGCCGATGATGCCGGGCGCCAGTGCGACGACGGCGTCCTTGATCACCAGCGCGAGGCGGTCGGCGATGCCCCAGGCCTCCGGCGTCCACGTCCAGAAGTACTTCGCAAGTGCGAAGAAGGCGGCCGCGAACAGCCAGTTGCCCACCAGCGTGGCGATGAATGGCCACTGCATGGCGGTGAAGCCGAAATGTTTGACGCGCGGGTCGCGCCGCTTGACCTTCCGGCGCCCCGATGTTTGCCGCTGATCGACGGACCGCTGCATGATTTCCTTCACTGTGTTTTAGAGGCGCCCAACGCGTGTAACGCCGCGCGCAGCCGTTAACTGCCCTCGGTAAATGACCGCGGGTTGGTTTTCTTAGCCATAGGGCGCGCGTTGCGAAACCACAAGAGGGGGACATGGTAGACGAGGGGGAACAAAACAGGTACAACAGAACATCTGTCCCCGGGGTGTAGCCTTATTGCCTCACGCCTGTGGACAGGATCCATGAGGTTTTGGAGTCGCCTGGATGCGGGGGCCGTCCGGGCGTAAGACTGGCCAAGCATTGTGACGCACACGCGCGGGAGGTCCAAACATGGCCGGATCGGTCAACAAAGTCATTCTCATCGGTAATCTCGGAGCCGATCCCGAAATCCGCCATACGCAAGACGGGCGTCCCATCGTCAATCTGCGCATCGCCACCAGCGATAGCTGGCGCGACAAGGCGACCGGCGAGCGGCGCGAGAAGACCGAGTGGCATCGCGTCGTGATCTTCAGCGAGGGCCTGGCGAAAATCGCCGAGCAATACCTGAAGAAGGGCTCGAAAGTGTATCTCGAAGGGGCGCTGCAAACCCGCAAATGGGAAGATCAGTCGGGCCAGGAGCGCTACTCCACCGAGGTCGTGCTCCAAGGTTTCAATTCCTCGCTCACCATGCTCGACGGCCGGCAGCGCGAGGGAGGCGAGGGGGCATCCAGCGGCGGCGGCGACTTCGGACGCACCAAGCCTCTCGGCGGCGGTGGTGGAGGCTCCTTCAACAAGGAGCTCGACGACGAGATCCCGTTCTAGCGGCGCGATAGAGAAAGCCCGGCCCGCCGGGGAGAAGGCAGACCGGGCTTCTACGCAGCACACCGGGGGCGACCACGCTCTAGTAAACGCCGGGATCGCTCGGAATGCTCTCGTCCTTCTGAATGTCCGTGGTGTTCTCACCCACGGTCACGGTCTGCTCGTTCAAGCGCTGGTAGTCCGGCGCCGAATTGAGCATCGCGCTGCTGAGATTGCTGGCGATCCGCACGGTCTGGTCCTCGGCGCGCGAGAACGTCAGATCCTCATAGCGCACGGCAACGTCCTTCTCGCCGAGACCAAGAAAGCCGCCGACGCCGACCAGCACGGCAACCACTTGGCCGTTTTCACCGGTGACGATGTCGTTGATGTCGCCGATCGGCTCGTTAGCGGCATTCATCACGGGTTGACCGATCAGGTTGCTCGAAAGCCATTCATTCGAGGCCTGCTTGCTGGAGAACATGGGCTGGTCCAGCGACGCGGACTCCTCGATGGCGTCTTCCGCCTCGTTGGGGGCGATCGGCTTATCGAGATTTGTTGCCGTCGAGCTATCGGGCATCACGCCATGCTCGGGCATGATTTCCGAGGACTGATCCGAGGACTCACCCGGGATCGGCGCACCGGGCTCCGACGGTTCCATCGGCACCATCTCGGCTGGGGACGCGGGTTGCTCAACGGCAGGGGGAGATTGGGTCTCGTCCGTGAGCATATCTGTCTGTGCAAGAACCGGGGTCACGCCTAACAGGAGGCCCACGGCAGTCGTTGTCAGAAGTCTGGTCATGAGTCTTCTCCTTCTAACGTTTTCGGATGGCGCGTGATGCGCCGCAAAGGAAAGCGCCGGGCCCTGCGCCGCCTTTTGTCCAAAACGTCGGGAGACTCTGGTTCGTTCCCCGCCAAAAATGGCCGGAATGGGGTCATTTCGGGGAGGCTTGAAGAGGCGCTTTCCGGCGCCCCTGAGCGTGCTGATAAATCATTGTTTTTATGGGGAAAAACTAAGCTGTTTTGCGCTCCAAATCGGTTGCGAAACCGCCCCCAAATCAGCTATAGAAAAGCGACTCCTTCGAACCCGTTTTGCATCGGTCGAGAGGCATATCTCCCCTCCCGCGGAGCGGCGTTCGTCAACAGTCTGACATTCTTTTAGAAGGCTTCCTCCTTCCTTGGCTGACGAAGAAGACACTGGCGTCGAGGGCCCGTCTCCCTCTGACATAAGACCGGTATCGCTCATCGATGAGATGAAGCGGTCCTATCTCGATTACGCGATGAGCGTGATCGTGTCCCGTGCGCTCCCCGATGTGCGCGACGGGCTGAAGCCGGTGCATCGGCGCATCCTCTACTCGATGCGCGAGAACAACTACACGCCGGACCGGCCGTACAACAAATCGGCGCGCGTCACCGGCGACACCATGGGTAAATATCACCCTCACGGCAATCAGGCGATCTACGACGCGCTGGTGCGCTTGGCGCAAAGCTTCTCCATGCGCCTGCCGCTGATCGACGGGCAGGGAAACTTCGGCTCCGTCGACGGCGATCCGCCGGCGGCCGAACGCTACACCGAGGTGCGGCTCGCCAAGCCGGCCATGGCGTTGCTCGACGATCTCGAGAACGACACGGTCGATTTCCAGCCGAACTATGACGGCCGCGAGAAAGAGCCGGTCGTTCTACCGGCGAAGTTCCCGAATCTTCTGGTCAACGGTGCCGGCGGCATCGCCGTCGGCATGGCCACCAATATCCCGCCGCATAATCTCGGCGAGGTGGTCGACGCCTGCACCGCCTATCTCGACAATCCGGAGATCGATATCAGCGAACTGATCGAGATCGTGCCGGGTCCCGACTTTCCGACCGGCGGCCTCATTCTTGGACGGCAGGGGATTCGCTCCGCCTATCACAAGGGCCGCGGCTCGGTGCTGATGCGCGGCCGTGTTGCCGTGGAAGAGGTCCGCAAAGACCGCGACGCGCTCGTCATCACCGAGATTCCCTACCAGGTGAACAAGGCGACGATGGTCGAGAAGATCGCCGAATTGGTGCGCGAGAAGCGGATCGAGGGCATTTCGGACATTCGCGACGAGTCGGACCGCCAAGGGATGCGCGTGGTCATCGAGCTGAAGCGCGATGCCATGGCCGACGTGGTGCTGAACCAGCTCTACCGCTACTCGCCGCTGCAGTCGACGTTCGGCTGCAATATGGTGGCGCTCAACGGCGGCCGGCCAGAGATCATGAATCTCAAGGACATGATCTGCGCCTTCACCGAATTCCGCGAGGAAGTGGTCGGCCGCAGGATCAAGTTCCTGCTGCGCAAGGCCCGCGACCGCGCCCATGTGCTGGTCGGGCTGGCGATCGCCGTAGCCAATATCGACGAGGTGATCGCTCTGATCCGCAAAGCGCCGGACCCCGCCACCGCGCGCGAGCAATTGATGGCGCGCGACTGGCCGGCAAGGGACGTGGTCGCGCTCGTCGAATTGATCGCCGACCCCCGCCACAAGGTCTCCCCGGACGGGACCTATCGTCTGTCCGAGGAACAGGCCAAGGCCATTCTCGAGCTGCGGCTTCAACGCCTGACCGGGCTTGGCCGCGACGAGATCGGCGATGAGCTGACGGGCCTCGGCGATCAGATCACTGACTATCTCGACATCCTGCGCTCGCGCGGGCGCATCGTCGATATCATCAAGGGTGAGCTGAACGGGCTCAAGGAGCAGTTCGGCACGCCGCGGCGGACCGAAATCCTCGAAATGTTGGGCGAGGTCGAGGACGAGGATCTCATCCAGCGCGAGGACATGGTCGTGACCGTGTCCCACAAGGGCTATATCAAGCGCGTGCCGCTGTCGGCCTACCGCGCTCAGCGCCGCGGCGGCAAGGGACGCGCCGGCATGGCGACACGCGACGAAGATTTCGTGACCCGCATCTTTATCGCCAGCACGCACACGCCGGTCTTGTTCTTTTCCTCGCGCGGCATGGCCTACAAGATGAAGGTCTGGCGCTTGCCGCATGCCGCCCCGCAAGCGCGCGGCAAGGCGCTGGTCAATCTGCTGCCGCTCGGCAAGGACGAGATCATCACCACCATCCTGCCGCTGCCCGAGGACGAGACCACCTGGGCGAAGCTCGATGTGATGTTCGCCACGGATTACGGCAGCGTCCGCCGCAACAAGCTCTCCGACTTCATCGAGGTGCGTCAGAACGGCAAGATCGCCATGAAGCTCGACGAGGGCGACCACATCGTCGGCGTGGAAGTCTGCAACGAGCAACAAGACGTGCTGCTCACCTCGCGCGACGCCCAGGCGATCCGTTTTCCCGTCACCGACGTACGTGTGTTCAAGGGCCGCGAGTCCGCCGGCGTACGCGGCATCAAGCTGGCCAAGGGCGACGAGCTGATCTCCATCGCGATTCTGACCCATGTCGAGGCCGAGGCCGCCGAGCGCGCAACCTATGTACGCCAGGCCAACATGGTGCGCCGCGGCGGCGCCGACTACGAACCCGACATCGAGCCGGAAGAAGGCGCGGATGAGACCGTGCCGCTGACCCCGGAGCGCTATGCCGAGCTCAGCGCCCATGAGGAGTTCGTGCTGACCCTGTCCGAAAACGGCTACGGCAAGCGCTCGAGCGCTTACGAGTACCGGGTGTCAGGCCGCGGCGGCAAAGGCATCATCGGCATGGTGGTCAATCAGCGCAACGGCAAGCTGGTGGCCTCGTTCCCCGCCGACGACAGCGACCAGATCATGCTCGTCACCGACCGCGGCAAGCTCATCCGCATTCCCGTGGACGGTATTTCCGTCATGGGCCGCTCGACCCAGGGCGTGATTGTGTTCGATACGGCGGACGACGAACGCGTCGTGTCCGTCGAGCACATCCCGGAAGAGAACGGCAACGGCGCCGAAGTCGGTGTCGCCGGCGAGGACCCCCTGGACGACGATAGCCCGGACGAGGGCGGCTCGGACGAGGATGCCCCGGACGAGGCGTAAGGCCGTCTAGCGGGTGTTGTGAAGAGCGTCGTCGCCGCACAACGCCCGTAGCGAGGGCGCGGCGGGAGACAGCGCGGCGAGCGCCTCGAAATCACGAACAAGGGCGCGGTGCCGCTCGGGATGGCTCAGGATCCCCGAGGCGCGCAAGCGCGACATGGTCCTGGACAGCGTGTCGGCGTTGAGCCCCAGATAATCCGCCATATCGGTGCGGCTGAGCGGCAGCTCGAAGGCCAGCCCGCCGTTAGCGGCCCGCACGCCGGTCCGCAGCGCAAGTTCCGTGAGGAAGGTCGCGACCCGCTGCTGGCAGTCGAAGCGTCCAATGGCGGTGGTGTGAATGGCTTGCCGCGCGGTTTGCTCGGCGGTCCGGTCGTCGTAATAGCGCTGGACGGCCGGGGTCGTCGCCGCGATGTCTCGAAAGGCGCTCCAGCGGAAGCGCAGAACTTCGCCACGGCTGACCGCGGTGAGATGCGCGGAGGCGGCTTGTGGGGCGAAGGCGCCGCGGAACACGTCGCCGGGATGGAGTACAGCCACCACCTGCCGCAGGCCATGGGGGGTGACATGGGGCACGGTGACATGGGGCAGGGTGACATGGAGCATGAGCGTCCCGGAGCAAACCACGAAGACCGCCTCGCTGCCGTCGATGCTTAAGGGAAGGGTCTGTCCCTGCCGCGTCCGCACCAGGGCGCCATGTCCGGCCAGGACGTCCGGAAGGGTGTCAGGCATGCCCGTCTCCGAGGGCATCGCCTGGGCCGCTCGGACCGCTTCCAATGCGCTCAAGGTGGATGTTGTTGCCAAGTGTTGTCCCGCGGGCGACAGGTTTTGCGATCAAGGGACAAGCTGTCGGTCACGCGGCGGTCGCGCTTTGATATCGATCAAGCCTGAGCGGCCGCGACACTGTGTCAAGGCGGACACGTCCGCCCGCAACAGTTTGACCTAAATCAATAAAAACCGTTGCGTCACCGCAACACTCGGCCCGGGATTTGCCTTGGGCTGATTTCAGTCAGCCCACCCGGTCGATCCGTGCTGGAGCCGGACGGCCCATCGTCCCAACAATGAAGAAGAACACAGGCGGCGCCGATGGGCGGCCGTTTGCTAAAGGGGGACGTCGAGATGAACAGAGTCATGACAGGTGCGGTGGCAGTTGCCCTCATGGCCGGTGCCGCGGTCATGTCTTTGCCGGCCATGTCTGTGCCGGCAATGGCCGGGGACGATCATGGAAACTTCATGATCCGGGGCTTGGTCACGGGCGTTCTTCCGGACACCGATGCCACGGTGCGCAACGGGGGGGCCGTCATTCCCGGTGGTAACGCCGATACCAGCGACGAGCTGATCCCGGCGACGACGCTCACCTATTTCTTCAACGACAATTTGGCGGTCGAGCTGTTTTGCTGTTTCGCCAAACACGAGATTGACGGGACGGGCAGTATCGCGGGGCTTGGCGAGATCGCCGATACCTGGATCTTCCCGCCCGCGCTGACGGCGCAGTACCACTTCAACAGCGGCGGCAAGTTCAAGCCCTATGTGGGCGCGGGCCTTCAATATATCGCCTTCTTCGATGAGGGCACGGGCCAGAACCGGCTCGGCGCCACGAGCGTCCACATCGACGACGCGGTGGGCCTCACCCTTCAGGCCGGCCTCGACGTCGCCATGGGCAATGGCTGGTACCTCAACGCCGATGTGAAGAAGACGTGGCTCAATACGGAGATCGCATGGCGGGGGACCGGGGTGACCGCCGACGCTGATCTTGATCCGCTGATCGTCTCGGCCGGGTTTGGCTACCGCTTCAATCTCGGCGACATCTTCGGTCACGGTGCACAAACCGCCTCAATAGATCTCAAGTAATAAACATGGATTGGGGTGGGGAAGGGCCCGGCAGAAGCCGGGCCTTTTTTCTTTGGCCGGCCCGAAAGGTAAAGGCGCCGCACCTTCCGCCTTGCCGATAGCGCGCCCACGCGGCTAGAAGGGGCCCTGGCGCTTTGAGGGCCCATCCATCCTGGATGACGCCGAAAGCGCCTGGAGCGTGAACGGCATGCGCGTTGGACTTTACCCCGGCAGCTTCGATCCGGTGACCTTGGGGCACGTGGATATCGTGCGCCGGGCGGCCCATCTTGTGGACCGGCTGGTGATTGCCGTGGGCACGCACCACGACAAGCATCCGCTGTTCTCGGCCGAGGAGCGGGTCGCGCTCGCCCGCGAAGTGCTCGAACCCGTCGCCAAGGAGCTCGGGATGGCACTGTCGGTCACCACCTATGACAGCCTGACCGTCGAGGCGGCCAAGACGGCCAAGGCCGCGGTCGTCATTCGGGGGCTTCGCGACGCCGGCGATTTCGATTACGAGATGCAGATGGCCGGCATGAACGCAGCGCTCGCGCCGGAAATCGAGACGGTGTTCCTGGCCTCGACGCCCGGCACACGCCATATCGCAGCCAGCCTCGTCCGGCAGATCGCCGCAATGGGCGGGGATGTATCAAGCTTCGTGCCGCCCGTTGTCGGCGCGGCCCTCAAATTGAAATTCACCAAATAGCCAGCATCAATAACCCGCGAGGAAATCCCATGACCACCAGGGCCATCGTCCTTCTTGCAGCCGCGTTGTTGTTCGGCGCCGTGAGCGCGCAAAGCCCCGCGTCCGCCGCCAATCTCGGCAATCCGGCATCGCTCAACGAACAGGCGCCGCCCGTCTACAAGGCGAAGTTCGACACAAGCAAAGGCATCTTCGTCATCGAGGTGCACCGCGACTGGTCGCCCAACGGCGCCGACCGCTTCTACAATCTGGTGAAGGGCGGCTTCTACAACGATGCGCGCTTCTTTCGCGTCATCGACGGCTTCATGGTGCAGTTCGGAATCAGCGGCAATCCGGATCTCTCCGCCGTGTGGCGCGAGGCGCGAATCCCCGACGATGCGGTGAAGCAGAGCAATACCCGCGGCATGGTGAGCTTCGCCACTGCCGGACCCGGTACGCGCACCACGCAGGTCTTCGTCAATTTCGGCGATAACAGCCCGCTCGACGGGCAGGGCTTCTCGCCCTTCGGCCAGGTGGTCTCCGGCATGGATGTCGTCGATGCCTTCTTCAAGGGTTATGGCGAAGGCGCGCCGCGCGGCCGCGGCCCGGACCAGGGTCGCGTCCAGAACGAAGGCAACGCCTATCTGATCACCGACTTCCCCAAGCTCGACTACGTCAAGAAGGCCACTATCGAGCAGTAGCTGAACCCGATACGAAAAGGAGCCCGACATCGTGGCAGATCCGGAAGACACACTCATCCTCGAGACGAGCAAGGGCAACGTCGTGGTGGAATTGCGCCCCGACCTTGCCCCCAATCACGTGGCGCGCATCAAGGAGCTGGCGCGTCAGGGATTCTATGACGGCGTCCCGTTTCATCGTGTGATCGAAGGCTTCATGGCCCAGACCGGCGACCCCACGGGCACCGGCACCGGCGGCTCGGGCCAGAAATTGCAGGCTGAGTTCAGTGCCGAGCCTCATACGCGCGGCGCGGTCTCCATGGCCCGCGCCCAGTCGCCCGACTCCGCCGACAGCCAGTTCTTCATCGTGTTCGACGACGCCACCTTTCTCGACCGCAAATACACGGTTTGGGGCCGCGTGATCGAAGGCATGGAGAATGTCGATGCGATCAACAAGGGCGAGCCGCCGGCAAGCCCCGACAAGATCGTGTCGGCGAAGATCAGTGCTGACGCCTAGAGGCTGACGATGCAACAAGGGGGAACGCCCATGTGGTTGCCAGGTCTTCTGTTCACGCTGGTGGCGCTCGTCGCCGGCGGCATGATTGCCTTGCAAGCCCCCATCAACGCCGAGGTGGCGACCCGCCTCGGGCACCCGATCTCCGCGGCCACCATGTCGTTTTGCGTGGGCACGATCGCGCTGATCGCATTGACGCTTATATTCGCGCGGAACAGCACCAATCTCGGCGCCTTGCAGACCATGCCGCTCTATATGCTTCTCGGCGGCGGTCTGCTCGGCGCGGTCTATGTCACCGTGAACTTGGTGCTGGCGCCGAAGATCGGGGTGGCGGCGATCATGGCGCTCGGCATTGCCGGCCAGTTGGTCACAGCCCTTCTGCTCGACCGCTTCGGCATGTTCGAGCTGTTGGAGCGCGAACTGAGCGTGGGCCGCGTAGGCGGCGTCATCTTGGTGCTGGTCGGCGCGCTCATGGTGCGGCTGCTCTAGCCGCGGCCCGTCCTTTGCGCACCGACCTCTTCGATTTTGATCTGCCGGAGGAGCTGATCGCGCTCAGGCCCGCGCACCCGCGTGATGCCGCGCGCCTGCTCGTGGTCGAGCCGGACGCACAGGCGCGGGTCGCCGACAAGATCATGACGGATCTGCCGGACCTGCTGGCGCCGGGCGACGCGCTGGTGTTCAACGACACCCGCGTGATTCCCGTGGCCTTGAAAGGCACGCGCGCGCGCGGCGGCGTCACCGCACACATCTCGGTCACACTGATCGATCGCCTCGATGACCATCGCTGGCAGGCCCTGGCCAGGCCGGCCAAGCGGCTCGAGCCGGGCGACCGCATCCAATTCGGCGAGGGCGGAAATGCATGTGTGCTTGGCGCGCTCGACGCCACGGTCGAGGCGAGAGGCGCGGACGGGGAAGTGACGTTGGCCTTCGACCTGAGCGGGCCGTCGCTGCACGATGCGATTGAAACGCAAGGCGCCATGCCGCTGCCGCCTTACATCGCGGCGCGGCGTGCGGCGGACGACCAGGACCGCAAGGACTACCAGACCACCTTTGCGCGGGAAGAGGGCGCCGTGGCCGCGCCCACCGCGGGGCTGCATTTCACCGATGCCCTGATGGACGAGCTCGAGGCGCGGGGAAACTCCTGCCACTTCGTGACACTGCATGTGGGGCCCGGCACGTTTCTGCCGGTGCGGGCCGAGGATACGGAAGCGCATAAGATGCACGCCGAATATGGCGTGGTGAGCAATCAGGTCGCCTTTGCGCTGAACGCGATCAAATCGCGCGGCAACAGAATCGTCGCCGTCGGCACCACCTCGTTGCGTCTGCTCGAAAGTGCGGCCGATGAGTTCGGCACCTTGAAGCCGTTCGCCGGCGAGACGGATATCTTCATCACGCCGGGCTATCGCTTTCGCTTCGTCGATCGGCTGTTGACCAATTTCCACCTGCCGCGCTCGACCTTGTTCATGCTGGTCGCCGCCTTCTCAGGGCTGGACACCATGAAGCAGGCTTATGCCCATGCCGTGGCGGAGCGCTATCGCTTCTATTCTTACGGCGATGCCTGCCTGCTCACCCCGGCGGAGAGCGCATGACGGACGCTTTTTCTTTTTCGCTAAGGGCAAGCGACGGGCGTGCGCGGACCGGCGCCATTACGACGCCGCGCGGGGTGATCCGAACGCCGGCCTTCATGCCGGTCGGCACCGGCGCCACCGTCAAGGCGATGTTCCCCGAGGACGTGGCCGCGACCGGCGCCGATGTCATTCTCGGCAACACGTATCATTTGATGCTGCGGCCGGGCGCGGAGCGGATCGCCAGGCTCGGCGGACTGCACAAATTCATGCATTGGGACAAGCCGATCCTCACCGATTCAGGCGGCTATCAGGTGATGTCGTTGTCCAAGCTGCGGCGCATTACCGAACAGGGCGTGACCTTTCAGTCCCATCTCGACGGGGCCAATGTCGCGCTCACGCCGGAACGCGCCATCGAGGTGCAATGCTTGCTGGGCTCAGACATCCAGATGGTGCTGGACGAGTGCACGCCGTTCCCGGCGACCCGGGACGAGGCAAAGAAGTCCCTGGACCTGTCCATGCGCTGGGCGGCGCGCTCGAAGACCGCCTTCGAGGAGCTGAGCGCGCCGGGCCAAGCCCTGTTCGGCATCGTGCAAGGCAGCGTCTATCCGGATCTGCGTGAGGAGAGCGCCAACGCGCTCATCGACATCGGCTTTCCCGGCTATGCGGTCGGCGGGCTGGCGGTGGGCGAAGGCCAGGAGGCCATGTTCGACATGGTCGAAATCACCACGGCGTTTCTTCCCGAAGACCGCCCGCGCTATCTCATGGGCGTCGGCACGCCCCAAGACATGCTCGGCGCGATCGCCCGCGGCATCGACATGTTCGATTGCGTGATGCCGACCCGGGCGGGCCGTCACGGTCAGGCGTTTACGTGGGCCGGGCGTGTGAACCTGCGGAATGCCTGTCACGCCGATGATCCAAGCCCGCTCGATGCCGAAAGCAACTGCTCCGCCGCGCACTATAGCCGCGCGTATCTGCATCATTTGGTCAAGTCCGGCGAGTCGCTCGGCGGCATGCTGCTCACCTACGCCAATGTGCAGTTCTACCAGGAGCTCATGGCGCGCGCGCGCGCGGCCATCGCGGCCGGGACTTTCGCCGCCTTTGCCGAAGAAGTGCGCCGCCGCTATGCCGACGGCGAAGACGACTAGGCGCTATTGCGGCTCGACCTGCGAGGCGGGACCGCCTTTCGCAACTGCCCGCCGCTCCCGCGCGAACAAATAGAGTCCGGCGAGGATGACGATGGCGCCGCCGCCCAGGGTCCAAGGCGTGGGGACGTCCCCGAACACCAAGAAGCCTCCGACCGACATCCAGATCAGCCCAAGATAGATGTAAGGCGCAAGCACCGCCGCCGGCGCCATCCTGTGGGCCAGGATCAGCAGCCAATGGCCGAGGCCGCCCCAAAAGCCGAGCGTGGCGAACAGGAACCACAGCCACCAATCGTCGGGCGACTGCCAATTGGCCACGGCAAACGGTGTCATCACCAGCACGCCGACCAGCGGCGTGTAGGTCTGGGTCACCTCGGCGGGATCGTAGGCGGCGAGATAGCGCGTGGCGACGTTGTAGAGCGCATAGCCGCACGTGGCCCCGAGCACGAGCAGCATGGCCCAATGCATATGACCCAGCCCCGGATGCATCACCACGAGCACGCCGGCGAATCCGGCGAGGATGGCGAGCATGCGGTGCCAGCCGACCCATTCGCCGAGCAGCGGTCCGGCCAGCAAGGCGACCAGAAGCGGTGTGAGGAAGAAGATGGTGACCGTCTGGTCGAGCTGAAGATATTTCAGCGCGACGAAATTGAGCGCCGTGGTCAGGATCATGAACACGGAGCGGATCAGCTGGATCAGAGGCTTCGCCGAGCGGAGAGACGGGCGCAGCGCGAACGGCCACAGCACCACCGCGCTGAACACCACATGACCCGCAAAGCGCAGCCAGGTCGCTTGGCTTGTCGGCACGCCGTGGTCGTCGACGAGGTATTTGACGGTGATGTCGAGCAGGGCGAAGCAGACCGTGGCCAGCACCATCAGGCCGATCGCCTTGAAGACATCGGCATGATTGGCGGAGGCGGTCAGGGCGGGGCGGGGCGTCATGGGCGCAAAGTCATGGGCGTAGGGTCATCGGTGGCCGCCTATGTGCACCAATCTTTGCCTTAGCGCCATCCGCCGATAAAAGGAGTGAGCGATTCTCGTGGAGGACAAATTGGCTGACATCCGCGCCATATGCGCCATTGGCTTGCAGGGGCAGCTTGGGCTCAACGGCCAGCTGCCTTGGGAGGGGAACAAGGGACGCGAGTATGTGGCCGACGTGGCCCGGTTCTTCGAGGTGACACGCGGTCACGTCATTATCGCCGGGCCCACGACCATCGGCGCGATCCCGCCTTTCGCTTATGAGGACCGCACCATTTGCGAGATCCGCTCGAGCCACCAACCCGAAGAGGTGTTCGCCTGGTTTCCCGACCGCGTGATCTATGTGGGCGGCGGCCCGCCGGTCTGGGACGTCTACGCGCCCTATATCCGCCACTGGGACATCAACCGGCTGCCTTACGACGGAGAGGCCGACCGCTGGTTCGATCCCGCCTGGCTGGTCGCCATGCTCAACGGCGACTAAGCGCACGGCGGCCCGAATCCCGCCGGTTTGCCGATAAACTTCCCGCGAACAAGCCCGAAATCGCCGCAATTCGGCTATATCGCACCTGCGAAAAGATGTTTCGCGTTGAAACGGTGAAGGCTAACATTTGAGCGCAGAACCGAAAGGCGGGGCACCTTTCGGTTTGGCGCGAGGAACCCAATCCCAAATGCTGATGGACGCCCCTGCGCTCGCCAAGGAGACAGCCATAGCTGCCGCCGAACCAGAGTACAGTGCAGAACAGGTCGGCTGGCGCTTCGCGCTCGGTTCCGTCATCCTGGTCGGCGCCTATGTCGCCTGGCCGATGATTCCCTTAGTCATGGCCGCGGATCTCGATCCGGGCTTCAAGGCGGGGCTCTCGGGACTGCTTGGCGCGACGCCCTTTCTCTCCAAATTCATTGCCATCGCCGTGATGGGCCGCCCGGCCTATTATTTTCTGAAGCGCACGGTCTACGCGCGCTTGCGGCGCCGCTTCGCCGGAACGTCGGCCGAATAGTCTCGTTCGGCGAGCCACCCTCGGCGAGACGCACGCGAAATCCACATTTCGGAAACGTGATCTCGGGGTCACCGCGCCTCACGGGATGGTTAGCGAGACATGACGGGTTCTGTCGGAGAGTTGAGTTCCCCGTTATCGGCCTGGGGTGTTCTCTGTGCGCGTGAGGCAATCAAGTCTCGCGCCAAAGGAGGAGTGCCCCCCATGAAGAAACTTCTGATCGCAACGGCGATGATCGTTGCCTTCGCAGCCCCGGCTCTGGCGATGGGCCCGTTCTATATCGTCTTCGACAAGTCGGCCGGAAAGTGCACGATGGTTCGCGAGGCGCCGAGTGACACCGCGAAGTTCGCGATGATGGGCGAGTACGCGTCCGAGCAGGATGCCCACATGGCCATGACGGGTATGACCAAGTGTAAGTAGGCTGTCGTCCCTTTGGTCGGTCTTCGCGACCAAACTTCAGTTGCACAGCCGCTCTCGAGTCTTCGGGGGCGGCTGTGTTGCGTTCGGCGACACAGTGCCGGCACGCCATCGCCGCGCACGTGCCTTAAAGTGACGCCGTAACGCTTGGACGGAACATGATCCTGCAGCCCGCGTTTCCCACCCATGGAAAGGAGTATGCAATGATCAAATCAATGTTGCTGGCTGCCGGGGTTTCTCTGGCGATCGTCTCGACCGCCGCTGCCGTCACGCCCCCTGCGAAGCCCGGGGCCACGGTCTCCTCAGACCTGGTCCAGGTGAAGCGGAAATGGCACAACGACGGCTGGCGAGGGAACAAGCGCAAACATTGGCGACAGCACAACTATCGCCGCCATTACGGGCATCCGCCCCGGGGCTGGAATCGGTATCACCGTCGCCCGTGGGGCTGGAAACGTCGTGGCTGTCTCGCCATCGGCCCGGTCTGGTATTGCCCGTAACCGGACTCGTTTCCCAAACGGTAGGCAATAAGAAACCCCGACCGGGAGGACCCGGCCGGGGCTGGCATTTGCCGGAGAGATAGATTTTGAAGGGCTATCTCGTCGTCAATTAGCCGAGCTTCAGCGGCTCCATCACAACAGCCTTCTCGTGGTGGCCGAAGCAGCCGCCGAGGCCGATGGTGGCCGAGATGATGATGGCACAAGCAATAAACAGACGCATGGTTGGTCCCCCGTTTCTTTCTGTCGATTCTGTCGAAGACTATATCGGGCTTTGTCGGGAAATGCTGTGACGTTTAGGCCACGGTTTGGCTCAAAAAAACACAGAGTCCTTTGAGGCCGAAGCCTTGTAAATCAGCCATTTTCTGAGCTGCGGGGGCCCGCAGGGGCTGTCAGGCCGCCGGAGTGCGGGTGCGGAGCGGCCCTGCGCCGGGGCTTTCCCCTCTCGCGGGGAGCCCGCCGGGCAATAAAAAACCCCGGCCAGGGGTGGCCTGACCGGGGCTGGCATTTGCCGGAGAGATAGATTTTGAAGGGCTATCTCGTCGTCAATTAGCCGAGCTTCAACGGCTCCATTACAACAGCCTTCTCGTGGTGGCCAAAGCAACCGCCGAGGCCGATGGTGGCCGAAATGATGATCGCGCAAGCGATAAAGAGTCTCATAGTTGAATCCCCCAAAGTCCATGCAGAATCGACGTTTATGAGAGCATTATAGCCTGCCGGGACCGCGCAGGCTGTATCCTGGATGCAACAGTTCAAAAAGTTTCATCGCCGGCGGGCATGTTTCCCTCCACCGGTGGCCTAGGGAGGGGTGGGCAAGAGACCAAAAGGCCGTAAGTCCTTGCATTTGGTGGTGAGCGCGCGGGGGCTCGAACCCCGGACCCTCTGATTAAAAGTCAGATGCTCTACCGGCTGAGCTACGCGCTCCCACGAGGCGACCATATGGGCCGCTGAGGCGGAGAGGTCAACAAACAAGGGCCTTTCGGCCCTGGTCTTTCGCCGCAGGAGGTCTCTATCGGGGACCAAGAGGTCTCTTTGTGGGGACGAAGGACCCGAAAAGCCCGTCGCGATTCCCTCAGGCTTTCAGTATGGTCCCGGCCGATCCGAGGGAACGGGATGGGGGGATCGGGACATGGCCGGCAAGGGGAAGAGGGGACGTTTCGCGCGGTATTGGCCGCGCTTTCTGCTGATCATCCCCTTCGGGCTCGTGGTCTACGTGCCCTTCTATAACCGCCTCGAGCCCGCACTCGGCGGCATCCCCTTCTTCTACTGGTATCAGCTCTCCGCAATCATTCTTGGGGCGGCCGTCGCCCTCACGGTCTATTTCCTCGAAACACACATCACCCACACCACGGACAGCAAGCCCGCCGACGTCGATGCCTCCGGGACGCCGGGAGACATCCTGTGAGTTTCAACGTCACCGCCGCGAGCGTCTTCGTCGCACTGTTCCTGTTCGTCACCTGGGTTGGCTTCGCCGCCGCGCGCTGGCGGAAGGCCGACCTCAACGTGCTGCACGAATGGGGCTTGGGCGGCCGGCGATTCGGCACGGTGGTCACCTGGTTCCTGCTCGGGGGCGATCTCTATACGGCCTACACCTTCATCGCCGTGCCGGCGCTGGTCTATGGCGCGGGCGCCATGGGCTTCTTCGCTATCCCCTATACGATCATGATCTACCCGATCCTGTTCCTGGTATTTCCGCGGCTCTGGGCCATCGCGCGGGAACGCGGCCATGTGACCGCGGCCGACTTCGTGCGCGAGCGTTTCGATTCGCGGCCTCTGGCGCTTGCCGTGGCCCTCACGGGCTTGGTGGCGACGATGCCCTATATCGCGCTTCAGCTCATCGGCATGGAGGTGGTGATCGGCGCCCTCGGCTTTCCGACCGGCGGCTTCACCGGACATATTCCGTTGATCATCGCCTTCATCATCCTCGCCGCCTTCACCTATACCAGCGGCTTGCGGGCGCCGGCTCTCATCGCCGTGGTGAAGGACATGCTGATCTTCATCACCATCTTCGCCGCCATCGTCATCATCCCAGCGAAGCTCGGCGGCTACGGGGCGATCTTCGCAAGCGTGCCGCAATCGAAGCTGCTCTTGGCGCCGCCATCGGGTGGCAGCATCGGCGACTACAGCGCCTATTTCACCCTCGCGCTGGGCTCGGCGATGGCGCTGTTCCTCTATCCGCATTCCATGACGGGAATCCTCAGCGCCTCATCCGGGAAGGTGATCCGCCGCAACGCCGCGGCGCTGTCGGCCTATTCCTTCGTGTTGGGCCTAATCGCGCTGCTCGGCTACATGGCGATCGCCGCCGGCGTCGATAAGAACCCGCTGCACGCTGCGGGCTTCGCGCAATACGGCGCGAACTTCGCCGTGCCGGCGCTGTTCCTCGACATGTTCCCCTCGTGGTTCGTCGGTGTTGCCTTCGCCGCGATCGCCATCGGCGCGCTGGTGCCCGCCGCGATCATGTCGATCGCCTGCGCGAACCTGTTCACGCGCAATCTCTATAAGGAGTATTGGAAGCCGCACTGCAGCGACGCCGAGGAAGCGCGCGTGGCGAAGATCGTCTCGCTGGTGGTGAAGGTCGGGGCCGTGGTTTTCATCCTGGCGATTCCTCACGCTTATGCGATTCAGCTGCAATTGCTTGGCGGTATTTGGATTATCCAGCTCCTGCCGGCGATCCTGCTCGGTCTCTTCACGCAGCGCTTCAATGCCCATGCGCTTTTGCTGGGCTGGGCGGCCGGGACCGCGCTCGGCACTTACATGGCCGCCACGCGGGGCTTCGTGTCCTCGATCTATCCACTCGAGATCTTCGGTCTGACCGTGCCGGGATATGCGGCGCTCTACTCGGTCGTCGTGAACTTTCTCGTGGCCGCCGCGTTGAGCCCTGCGCTCAACCGCCTGACAAGGCGCCCGGGCGTGGCCTGAGCTGGCCGGTTCTGGGCCGGGGTGCTGGGGCGCGGTTCTGGGGCTGAGGCCACTCGACCGCGCCGTGATTCGCCGATAGGTTGTTCACATCGCGTCGATCAAGTGCGCGAGGGAGGAACTCACATGGCACAACACAACCCGGGGAGCCGTGCATTTCTGCTCATCGTCTTGGGCGGCATCGTGATTGGCTTTGTGATTGCAGCGTATCTGTTGAGCGGCAATGACAGCGAGACGGGCGCCAAGATGGACAAGGAACAGCCGGCCATCGTGGCACCGGTCGGGGAAGCGCCCGCGGAACCGGCAGGGAACGACATGTCCGACGACATGACGCTGCCGGATGAGATGTCCGATGGCGTGACGCCGCCAGATGAAATGTCCGATGACTTGATGTCCCCGGACGAGGCCATGCCCGACGACGCGATGCCGGAGGAAGCGATGCCGGATGAGGCGATGCCGGAGGATGCGATGCCGGACGAAGCGCCGGATGCAATCATGCCGGACGAGACTCCGGAAGACGCGGTGCCGGAGAACCCGCCACCGGCGCCGAACCCATAAGCGGCGTTTGCCGCAAGGGGCATTTGCCGCAAGGGGTCGTATTTCGATGCGATGAGGCTGAGGTTCCCGCGGCGGTGTGCACAAAAGAAGAGCCCCGGCGCGGGGAGGGCCGAGGCTCGTACGCATTACACAGAACGCACTACCTGCCCAGACCGAACTCAACTGGGCACGTGGAGAGTGCCTATCCCCTATGGCAGTTCTGTGACGATTCCTTGTCAGTATCTTTAATAGCAACAAGGATTTGCGGGTCCAGTCTCATCCAATCTGGCGCAAATCCGCGACTCCCTCACAACGCCTCTTCGGGGCGCGCGCGCCGAGCTCGGTGAGACCCCGACAGCCTTGTGCAGTATGCGCCTCCATGCACAATGCCTGTGGTTTAGGCGAGGGTCGGCAAGGACAGTGCAATGCGGTGGCGCGGGCAGAGACAAAGCGAAAATATCGAGGACCGGCGCGGCCAACGCCGCGGCTTCGGCTTTCCGTTTCCCGGCGGGGGCGTGCGCTTTCCCTCTAGCGGCGGCGGCGGCGGGCGCGGCGGCGGCATCGGCATTGTCGGTATCCTCATCATCCTCGGCCTCATGCTGTTCTTCGGGATCGATCCCTCCGTGCTGTTGCAGGGCCAAGGTCAGGGTCAAGGACCGGGCGGCGGTGGCTTCCCGGATATTCAACTGCCAAAGCAAAGGCCCGACGCGACGAACCGGCCCGCCCCCGGCGGCCACGCCGAGATCGAACGGCCGCAATCGACCGGCGACGACGATCTCAAGAGCTTCGTGGCCGTGGTGCTCGCCACCACCGAGGACACCTGGACCCAGACCTTCCGGCAGTTGGGGGCCCGCTATCGCGAGCCCAAGCTCGTCCTGTTCAGCGGCTATGTGCGCTCGGCGTGCGGTACGGGGATGTCGGCCATGGGGCCGTTCTACTGTCCCGGCGACGAGAAAGTTTATATCGACCTCGACTTTTACCGGGAGCTGAAGAACCGCTTCCGGGCGCCAGGCGATTTTGCCCAAGCCTATGTGGTCGCCCATGAGGTCGGCCATCACGTGCAGAAGCTGCTCGGCATCGCCGACAAGGTGGAGGTGGCGAAGCGCAGGATGAGCCAGAGCGGCAGCAACGCCCTGCAAGTCCGCATGGAACTTCAGGCCGACTGTTTTGCCGGCGTGTGGGCGCATCAGCTGCAGACGGAGAAAGGCTTGATCGAGCCCGGGGACATCGACGAGGCGCTCCGCGCCGCGAGCGCGATTGGCGACGACCGCATCCAGAAGCAGACCCAGGGCTACGTGGTTCCAGATTCCTTCACCCACGGCTCATCGGAGCAGCGGGCACGCTGGTTTCGCAGGGGCTTCCAGGAGGGCCGGTTGCAAGCTTGCGATACCTTCAACGCGGAAACCCTGTGATTTTCGGACGTCAGCGTCCGACCTCCAAGGACAACCGCACCGGCAAGGATGCACGACCGCCAAAGAGGGCGTAGTCTTTGTGAGGTAAGGAGATTCGGACAGCGGCGAGGGTCTCTAACGTGTCGCCTTTGCGAGGGTTTTTGGCGGTCATCTTCTGTGTGGTGCTCGTAGGCAGCGCAGAAGTCGCTCTGTGTGCTGACAATACCATCATCCTTGGCGCGGCTGTCTCATTGACAGGAAAATATGCGCTCAACGGCGCCAACACCAAGAACGGCTACGATCTCGCCGTCCGCCAGATCAACGATAAGGGCGGGGTCAAGATCGGTGACACATCCTACAAATTCGAGATCAGGTATTACGACGATGAATCGACGCCGGCCCGTGGCACCGAGCTCGTCGAGCGGCTAATCCAGCAAGACGGCGTCAAATTTATGCTCGGGCCTTACAGCTCCGGCCTCACCAAGGCGATCCTGCCGATCATCGAACGGCACAACGTGCCGATGGTCGAGGCGAACGGTGCGGCGCGGGAGCTCTTCACCAAGGGTTACCGCAACATCTTCGCCGTGCTGTCGACCTCCGACCAATATCTCACCCCCGCGATCGAGCTCGCCGCCGAGAACGCCGACAAGCTCGGCAAGTCGCCGCAAGAGATGACGCTGGCCATGGTCACCGAGAACGACCCGTTCGCCCAAGACGTGCGCGCGGGCGTTCTCGCCGATGCGCAATCCCACATGATCAATTGCCTGATCGACGACCGGCTCCCGCCCGAGCTGAACGACATGTCGGTGACGCTGGCCAAGGTGAAAGCGCTCAAGCCTGACATTCTCGTGGTCTCCGGGCACGAGAAGGGTGCGCTCACCGCCGTGACCCAGATCGAGGCCTTGCGCGTTGACGTGCCCATCATCGCGCTCACTCATTGCGACTCGGCGCAATTGGCCAAGAAGCTGCCGAAGGCGGCCGAATACGTTTTTTGTGCGGAGCAGTGGAACCGTTTGCTGAGCTATGAGGGCAAACTGTTCGGCAAGGCGGCGGATTTCGCCGAGCTCTTCGAAAATGTCTACGGCTACGAAGCGCCGTATCAGGCGGCTCAGTCCGCGGTCGCCGTCTATGTGTTCGCCGACGCTTTCGCGCGCGCCCAGAGCCTGGACCCCAAGAAGGTGCGCGACGCCATCGCCGCCACCGATCTGCCGACCTTCTATGGACCGATCAAGTTCGACGCCACGGGCAAGAACATCGCCAAACCGATGATCCTGACCCAAATCATCGACGGCGAATACGTCGTGGTCGCGCCAAAGAAATGGGCGACCGCCAAGCCGGTCATTCCGCGCCCCAAGCATTAGCGGTCGACGCGGGGGCGTTCCCTTTGTAAGCATCGCCGTTAGCCGCTTGGTGGGGGTTGAACGGGCGGGGGCATGATCGGCAATCTTCTCATTCTTTATGAAGCCCCGGCGCTGGGGCTCCAGCTCGCCATCGACGGCCTGTTGATTGGTGCCGTGTTCGCGCTTGCCGCCTATGGCATGGCGCTGGTCTGGGGGGTCGCCAACATCATCAACGTGGCGCAGGGCGAGTTCGTCATGCTCGGCGGCCTTGTCGCCATTTACGCCGCGGAGCAGGGCGCCCCGGTGCTTCTCGCGGTACCGCTCGCCGCGTTGTGCCTCTACGTGCTGGGCTGGAGTCTCTACTACACCATCATCGTGCATCTGGTCGGACGCGACATGTTCAACTCGGTGCTTGCCACGTTCGGTATCGCCATCGTGCTGCAGCAACTCATGGTCCATGTCTTCGGCGGCGCGGACCGCATCGCCGCAAGCGGACTTGGCAGCTGGTTCCTGTTCGATGGCTTGGTGGCCATCGGCAAGATGAAGGTCCTGGTGTTCGCCGCCTGCATCGTCCTGGGCGTGACGCTCTCGGCGTTTCTGTTGCGCTCACGCCAAGGCCAAGCCATCCGCGCCGTGGCCCAGAAGCCCGAGGCCGCAAACGTGCTCGGCATCGATACGAAGAGGGTCTATGGGCTCACCTATGCGGTGAATGCCGCGATCTGCGGCGCGGCCGGCGCGCTCGCCGCGACCGCCTATACCATCCACCCCTATGGGGGGCTGTCCTACACCATTCGCTCCTTCATGATCGTGGTCGTTGCGGGCCTTGGCAATCTCGGGGGCGTCATCTGGGCGGCGCTGTCGCTGGGTGTCGCCGAAAACGTCGCCGGCTTCATTTTCGGGGCGCAGTATCAAATCGCCTTCGTCTTCACGCTCCTCGTCGCCGTGCTCGTATTCCGCAACTGGCGCCTGAGACGCCAGCGCCGCTATCTCGCCTGACGCCATGGACGAGACCCGCGCGCTCACCCCCAAGCGACTTCTCATGATCGCCGGCCTGCTTGCGGTCGGCGGCGCGGCGCCTGTGCTGCTTCCCGCCTATCAGCTCCAGCTCACTGAGCTCCTGCTGTTCATGGTCTTTGCCCTGTGCTGGGACCTGGTCGGCGGACAGATGGGCTACAACTCCTTCGGCAACGTGCTCTTCGTTGGGCTCGGCATGTATGCCGCCGCCATCGTCCAGGTCGGGCTGTTCTACGACATCGGGCTCTATAACGAGGCCCGGGGCGGCGGCACCGATTTCGTCTTCAGCGACTCCCAGTTTCTGACCGGGCTTGCGCTCGGCATCCCTGCGGCGGCGCTGGTCGCGGCGCTCGCCGCCTGGCTGCTCGGCTCCCTCGTGCTCACCATGCGCGGACATTATTTCGCCATCTGCACGCTGGGGCTCGGCATCGCGGCGGGGCAGATCGCCGCCGGCATCCCCTGGCTCGGCGCCGGCTCGGGCATGCTCACGCCCAACCCGCCGGAGAGCCTCGGGCATGTGTCGCTGCTGCTCTACTACCTTGCGCTCGGGCTTGCGGTGTCCTGCACGCTGACCTTCGCCTGGCTGTTGTCCACGCGGTTCGGCCTCACGCTCAACGCCATTCGCGATGACGAGGACAAGGCCGAGGCCATGGGGATCAAGACCCATGCCGCCAAGGTGACCGCCTGGGTCGTCGCGGCCGGATTTCTCGGCGCCGCAGGCGCGCTTTACGGCAACATGGTCCGCTTCATCGATCCCATTCAAACGGCCTTTGCGGGCGCCACGATCGGCGTGTGGATGATCCTCATGGCGCTGCTCGGTGGGAAGGGCACGCTGCTCGGCCCCATTGTCGGCGCCATCGTCTTTCAGGTGACCAAGGAGTTGTTCTGGACCTATTTGCTGGGGTGGCAGCGTGTGGCGCTCGGCCTGCTCATTATCCTCGTCGCCGTGTTCTTCCCCTCAGGCCTGGTCGGCTTCGTGCGCGAGCGCAAACGCGTCGAGAACAAGCCATGACGTCGCTTTTGAAAGAGCAAGCCCTGACATTGCTCTTAGAAGCCGTCGGCGTGACCAAGGCCTTCGGCGGCGTGGTGGCCAATGACAGTGTCAGCCTTGCCGTGCCGAAAGGATCCATTGTCGGACTGATCGGGCCCAATGGATCCGGCAAGACCACGCTGTTCAACGCCATCACCGGCGCGATCCCGATCGATGCCGGCGCCATCCGCTTCAAGGACAAGGACATCTCGCGCCTGCTCCCCGGCGACATCGCCCGCGCCGGCATTATCCGCACCTATCAGCAGCCGCGCATCTATGGCGGGCTCACCGCGCGCGACAACGTGATCGTGTCGACCGCGATGTGTAGGGCATCGTTCGCGAGCCTGTTCGGCCGCGCGCGAAACCATGCGGAAGACAAGGTGGAGGAACTCCTCGACTTCGTGGACCTCACCGGAAAGGCAGGGATCCTGGCCGGCGAACTCTCCTTCGGTCAGCAGAAATTGCTGGAGCTCGCCATGGCGCTCGCCAACGAGCCGGATCTGCTGTTGCTCGACGAGCCCACCGCCGGCATCAACCCGACGCTGATCAACGACCTGATCGATCGCCTGAAGGTGGCCAACAACGCGCTCGGCGTCACCCTGCTCATCGTCGAGCACAACATGCCGGTGATCATGGATCTCGCCGAGCACATCTATTGTCTGGCCCATGGGCGGCTGCTCGCCGAGGGCCCACCGGACACGATCCAAAACGATGCCCGCGTGCTCGATGCCTATTTGGGAGCGGCGTGATGGAGGACGTGCCCATCGCGGAACTCGACCGTCTCGCCGGGGGCAAGCCGCTCGTCGCCATTGACGGTCTCGAGGCCGGCTATGGGCGTGCGCGCATCCTGCACAGTGTCTCCTTGCGGCTCGCGCGGCGCCAGGCGCTCTGTCTCGTCGGCCCGAACGGCGCGGGCAAGTCCACGGTGCTGAATGCCATGTACGGATTCGCCAAGGTGTTCGCAGGCTCGATCACCGTGGGCGGTCATGACCTCACCAGACTGCCGTCTAGCGGGAAATTGAAAGCCGCGCGTCTCGCCTATGTGCTGCAGGGCGACTCCGTTTTCCCGAATATGACCGTGGAAGAGAATCTGCTCATGGGCGGCTATTTGCTGGAGCATCGCTCGCAAGCCAAGGCGATGGCCGAAGCGATCCTCGATCAATATCCGCCCCTGCTGGCACGGCGGTCGGAAAAGGCGCGGGTGCTGTCGGGCGGCGAGCGGCGGCTTCTGGAGATCTCGCGCGCGCTGATCATGGAACCGGACGTGCTGCTCATCGACGAGCCGTCCATCGGGCTCGAGCCCAGGGCCATCGACATGGTGTTTGAGATGCTGAAGGTGCTGCGGGACGAGCGCGGCAAGACGCTTATCCTGGTGGAGCAGAACGCGCGCAAAGGGCTCGACTTTGCAGACATCGGCTATGTGATGGTGGCGGGACGATTGGCGAAGGCCGGCACGGGCGCAGCACTGCTCGACGATCCTGAGATGGGCCGGCTCTTTCTCGGTGGCAAGTGAACGCGGGAAGCGAAAGCGCTACAGCGCGTCGCCCGCATAGACCGTAGCGGCGCAGGGCCGGTCGGCCTTCTTGAACAAAGAGCAAGCGCCCTCGGCGTCCTGGGCATTGGCGAAGGGACCGGCAATAAGCCGCCATTTCTGGTCTGGGGCGAGAACACGCCGCGGCTGCAGCCCCGCAACAAGCGCAGCATGCTTGGTCAGATATTCGCGCCACAAGGGACGAAGGTCGTCGCGCTTGGGCACCGTGCCGATCTCGATGCCATAGCGGGTCGAGCCGTCATTGGCGGCGGCCGGCAGGGTGACGGGATCGAACGCGGCGATCTCGACTTCTTCTTGAGCGACGGCGGCTTCCGGTTCTGCCGGTGCGGGCTCGGGTTCGTCGGCTACCGCGACCGGCGGTGGGGCCGGGGCTTCCGGTTCAGGCTCAGGCGCGGCCTCGGCGACAGGTTCCGGCTCAGGCTCTGGTTCAGGCTCGGGCGCGGCGGCCACGGGTGGACGCGGCGGTGGCGGTGGCGGCGTCTCCACGACGGTCTCCTCCACCACCTCCTCCTCAACCATTTCGGGTTCCGGCTCTGGTTCCGGTTCGGGGGCCGCAGCCACGGGTTTCGGCACGACGGCTTGCGGCTTCGAAGTGGACACGGACGCGGAAGGCGGCAGGGCGGCGACAGGGCCGATGAAACGCTCGATGGGCTTTAGCCGGTCATCGAGGGTGGCCAATTGCTGGGACAGATTGCGGACCGTGCCCTCCAGCGCGGTCACCTCGGCGGAATCGGCGCCGCTAGCCATCGAGGCCTGAGGCGCGGGCGCGGCCGGCGCCGGTGCGGGGCCGGCATCGTCCGGGAGGTCGGTGACCTGGGTGGCCTGATTGCCAAGGGCCGTCGGATCGGTGAAGAGCGTGAACAAATAGAAGCCGGAAACGCCCCCTAACGCGATCCAGAAAGCCGCGAAAACGTTTCGCGCCATGCCCCTCCCACTGGTGCGCCGCCGTTTTGCCATGGAGTCCGACCTTCCAGATGCGAGGATTCGGCGCAAAAGCGACCTGAATAGGGTTCCGATTCAGATTGCCCCGCCGGTTCTTAGCGAGATTACTCACTTCATGCGTATGGTCAATTTCCGCGTGCGCATTTCGGGCCCTTCTGCCTCAGGAACGGCGGGTGGAACGGTGGGTGGCCCTTCGCCGCGCTTTGGACTAGACAGTCCGCGTTTAGGGAAACTTCGTACCAAGATGCGATCTTCGGCCGCTCAAGACCCAGCAATCAAGACAGCATGACCCAGTCAACGGCTCTCGCCATCGTCCTTGCCGCCGGCAAGGGCACACGCATGAAATCGGACCTGCCGAAGGTGCTGCACCGCCTCGCCGGGGCGCCCATGCTTGCCTATGTCTTGCGCGCCGCCGCCGCCGCCGGCATCGCGCGGGCAAGTCTCGTGGTGGGGCCCGGCATGGATGCGGTCGGCGAGGCCGGCCTGGCACTCGATCCGAAGGCCGAAGTGTTCGTTCAAGCGGACCAGCTTGGCACCGCGGATGCCGTGAAGGCGGCGTCGCCCGCCTACGAGACCGCCAAGGGGCCGGTGATCGTGCTCTACGGCGATACGCCGCTCTTACGCGCCGAGACGCTGAAAGCCGTGCTGGGCGCACTCAATGCCGGTGCCGATCTCGTCGTGATCGGGTTCGAGGCTAAGGACCCGACCGGCTATGGCCGCCTGCTGTTCGATGACAAGGGACGGCTTTCGGGTATCCGCGAGGAAAAGGATGCGAGCCCCGCCGAGCGCGCGCTCACACTGTGCAATTCCGGCATCATGGCGTTCCGCTCCGCCGACACACTTTCCGGGCTGCTTGCGCGGATCGGCAACGACAACGCCAAGGCGGAGTATTACCTCACCGATGCGGTGGCGCTCGCCCGCGGCGATGATCTTGCGGCGCGTGTCGTGCTGTCGAACGCGGAGGAAGTCCTTGGCGTGAATTCGCGCGCCGAACTCGCGACCGCCGAAAGTCTGATGCAACGGCGCTTGCGCACAGCCGCCATGGACAACGGCGCCACGCTGGTGTCGCCCGACACGGTGTTCTTCAGCCACGACACGGGCATCGGCCGCGACGTGACTATCGAGCCCAATGTCGTGATCGGCCCCGGCGTCACCATCGAAGACGGCGCCACCATCAGAGCGTTTTGTTACATCGAGCAAGCGAGCATCGGACCCGGCGCCAGCATTGGGCCGTTTGCCCGGCTCAGGCCTGGTGCCGCACTTGCCAAGAACGCGCATGTCGGCAATTTCGTCGAGATCAAGAATTCGCAGGTTCACGAGGGCGCCAAGGTTAACCACCTCACTTATATTGGCGATGCCAGCGTCGGCGCGAAGGCTAACATCGGCGCCGGCACCATCACCTGCAATTACGATGGCTTCGCCAAGCATCGCACCGAGATCGGCGCGGGCGCCTTTATCGGCTCCAACAGCTCGCTTGTGGCGCCGGTCAAGATCGGCGACGGCGCCTATATCGGTTCCGGCAGCGTCATCACCAAGGACGTGCCCGCCGATGCGCTGGCCGTCAGCCGCGTTCCGCAAGAGGAGCGAGCCGGGTGGGCGGGCAAGGTGCGTGCGCGCCGCAATCGCGACAAGGCGAAGTAGGCCTGCGGACGGGCCGAAGTCTTCGCAGCAAGAAGTCATCGCAACAAAGGGATACAGCTCGTGAATTGCGACACACCGCCGGTCGATTTAGGCAGAACCTTGGGATCGAGGGAGTAGGGGACAATGTGCGGCATTGTTGGTGTCCTCGGTAAGGGACCGGTTGGCGAACTTCTCGTCGACGCGCTGAAGCGTCTCGAATATCGCGGCTACGACTCCGCCGGCGTGGCGACCCTGGAGCAGGGCCGCATCGATCGGCGGCGCGCCGAAGGCAAGCTGCGCAATCTCGAAGAGCTGCTGAAGGTCGAGCCACTCCACGGCGACACCGGGATCGGTCACACGCGCTGGGCCACGCATGGCAAGCCCAGCGAGGCGAATGCCCATCCGCACATGACCGAGGACGTCGCCGTCGTCCACAACGGCATCATCGAGAATTTCCGTGAACTTAAGGCGCAGTTGATGGCGGAAGGCGCGCCGTTCTCCAGCGACACGGACACCGAGGTTATCGCCCACCTCATCACGCGCGAGCTGCGGGCCGGAAAAGATCCGGTGGCCGCGGTCTATCAAGCGCTCAGCCATCTGCAGGGCGCGTTCGCGCTCGCCATGATCTTCCGCGGCTACGACAATCTCATGATCGTGGCCCGCCGAGGCAGTCCGCTCGCCATCGGCTATGGCGACGGCGAGATGTTCGTCGGCTCCGACGCTATCGCGCTCGCGCCGTTCACCGACCGGATCGCCTATCTCGAGGACGGCGATTGGGCGGTCATCACCCGCGAAGGCGTGGCGATCCGCGACCGCACCGGCGCCAGCGTCGAGCGGCCCGTGGCCAAGTCGATGGCCGCCGGTCTGGTCGTGGACAAGGGCAATTACCGCCACTTCATGGCGAAGGAAATCCACGAGCAGCCCGAAGTGGTCGGCCATACGCTGGCGCATTATCTCGATCTCGCCACCTATCAGGTGGCGTTGCCGGCGCTGGCGCTGGACTTCTCCCGCGTGAGCCGCCTGTCTTTGTCGGCGTGCGGCACCGCGTTCTATGCGTGCCTTGTCGCGAAATATTGGTTCGAGCGCTGGGCCCGACTGCCCGTCGATGTCGATATCGCGAGCGAGTTCCGCTACCGGGAGATCACCATGGAGCCCGGCGGCGCGGCGCTGTTCGTGTCGCAGTCGGGCGAGACCGCCGACACACTGGCCTCGCTGCGCTACTGCCGGGCGCAGCGTCAGCATGTGCTGTCCGTCGTCAACGTGCAGGAATCGTCCATTGCGCGCGAGTCGGACGCAGTGCTGCCGACCTTAGGTGGACCGGAGATCGGCGTGGCCTCCACCAAGGCGTTCACCTGTCAGCTTACCGTGCTCGCCTGTCTTGCCATTGCCGCGGGAAAAGCGCGCGGCGTGATCGGTCCCGAGCTGGAAGCGGAGCTGGTCAAGGCCCTGGTCGAGGTGCCGCGCCATATGGCAACGATCCTGCGCGACGAGAGCCCCTACGAAACTTTGGCGCATAGTTTGTCGAAGACGCGCGACGTGCTCTATCTCGGGCGCGGCACGAGCTACCCGATCGCGCTCGAAGGCGCGCTCAAGCTGAAAGAAATCTCCTACATTCACGCCGAGGGCTATGCGGCAGGCGAACTGAAGCATGGGCCCATCGCGCTGATCGACGAGAGCGTGCCGGTGATCGTCATCGCACCCCGCGACGAGCTCTTCGACAAGACCGTCTCAAATATGCAAGAGGTGGCCGCCCGGGAGGGTAGGATCGTCTTGGTGAGCGATGCGGACCCGGCCAGCACCGGTTGTGCGGTCCAGACCATGTTGACCGTGCCGTCCGTGCATCCCTTCGTGACGCCGCTTGTTTATGCGCTTCCCGTGCAGCTGATCGCCTATTACACCGCCGTTTTCATGGGCACGGATGTAGATCAGCCGCGAAACCTCGCAAAATCGGTGACTGTAGAATAGTCTACAGCCTCGGATTTGCCCGATTTCTTTGTTTGACCAAGGACATGGCGGATCATCGGAAGTCATTCCGGCCGCGCCGTCTCATCGGTGACGGGCGCCTTCTTTCTCACGGCCGCCTTATTGGTGTTGCGCTGGCACTTCTTGGCGCGCTGGCGGCCGCGCCCGCATTTGCCAATCTCGGCCTGAAGAATGGTGAAGCCTCCCTCGACGCCGGCAAGTATGAGTTGGCGGCACGCCAGCTCTCCGCCACGGTGAACGACAAGGGCTCCACGACGGACGAGGCGGCCAAGGCGCTCTATTTGCGGGGCATCGCCTACCGGAAGCTCGGCCAGCCCGCCCGCGCCATCTCCGATCTCGGCGCCGCCGTGTGGCTCGGTTTGGGCTCGTCCGAAAAGGTGAGGGCGCTCGTCAACAAGGGGCTTGCCTATAGAGCTGTCGGTCTGTCAAGCCAGGCCGAAGGCGCGCTCGACCAAGCACGCCGCGCCTCGAGCGCCGGCGAGGTCGACCGGCTGATCGCCAAGGACGGCTCCACCGCGGTCGCAAGCGCCGGATCGGTCGAGGATGTCTCCACCAGCGGCAGCGTCTGGGACCGGTTGGTGCCGAGCTTTGGCTCGTCGAGCAGCGATGCACCGCCCCCGTCCCCCGAGCCCGAGGCCGCGCCCACACAGCAGTCCACCCAGACCGCCGCTGCGGCGCCGTCGAGCGGCTGGAATGCCGAGGTCAGCGAAGGGAGTGCGGAATCCAGCGGGAGCAGCGTAGGCCGCTGGTTCGGCTCGCTCACGGGTGGCGGCGCACCGGCACCGAGCGCTACGAACCCAATTCCGGCGCCCACCACCACGACCGCCTCCCGCACCACCACCACCGCCCAGCGGGCGCCGACGCCACCCCAAACCGCGGCGGCCCCGCCGTCCGCGGCAAGTTGGGCGGCCAACACGGAGACGCAAAAAGTCGCATCGGAGGGCGACGGCACGGCGGTCGGGCGCTGGTTCTCTCGCCAGACGAGCTCCGAACCGGGCGCATCGCCGGCGGCACCAGCGCCGCAAGGCCCCGGCTACACCGTGCAGCTCGCCAACAGCCGCTCCAAGGCGGAGGCCGAAGCCTTGTGGAAAAAGGCCCGCGGCTCGAATTCGCAACTGGCGAGCGCCTCGTCCCGGATCGAAAAAGTGGATATCGGCAGCTTCGGCACCTTCTACAGCGTCAAGATCGGGCCATTCGCCAGCCAGGCCGAAAGCAGCAAGGTCTGCAATGCCTTGAAGCGGGGCGGCACGGATTGCTCCGTGGTCTCGCCCGACGGGCCATAGCGGCTGAAAGCGCACTTGCCAGCACGCCCGCATTCCGCCATGCCTCACCTCTATAAGCCGGGCGTGGTAGAAACAGCCGCCGTGAGAATGCTGTTGCCCAAGCGTCCCCATCCTCCTGCAACTTCCGAGACCGCATGACCACTGAAGATCACAACAACAAGAAGAAGGCCGACGAGTCTCGCCCGGCAAACCACCCGCTGGTCGACGATCTCGGCATGTTCGGCGCGCTGGAGCCGACCTCCTCTCATTTCCTGGCCCGGCTGCGCGGCTATTTCCTGACGGGCCTCATCATCGTCGGCCCCGTGGCCATCACCATCTATGTGGTGTGGTGGTTCATCAACCTGGTCGACGGCTGGGTGAAGCCGCTCATTCCGCAGAGCTACCTGCCGGACAACTTTCTGCCCTTCAATATTCCCGGGGCCGGTCTGATCGTCGGTATCTTCGCCCTCATGCTGGTGGGGGCGCTCGCCGCCAACCTGTTCGGCCGTACCATTGTCAGCTACGGCGAGATGATGCTCGACCGCATGCCCGTGGTGCGCGGCGTCTATCGCTTGTTGAAGCAGATCTTCACCACCGTGTTCTCAAAGACGGGCACAGGCTTCAAGCGCGTGGGGCTTATCGAGTTTCCCCGCCGCGGCGTTTATGCCGTGGTGTTCGTCTCCGGCGAGCCGCCCTCCGAAGTGAAAAGCAAGCTCGGCAACGGCGAGCTCATGACCGTGTTCATGCCGAACGCGCCGAATCCCACCACCGGCTTCGTGCTGTTCATGCCGGCGAAGGACGTCATTCTGCTCGACATGGCGATCGACGATGGAGCCAAGCTCGTTATCTCAGCTGGGCTGGTGGCGCCGCCCCAAGAGAAGCTGAAGCAACTCGCCGACCAGGCGGGAGCCAAGAAGCCGGTGCCGGAGGAAGAGCCCGTCGTCTAGACGTGCTTGCCTCTAGAGGCGCCGGCTGTCCTCGATCTCCAAGGTTACCAGCCGGGCCAGCAAGGTTGCCGGATAGAGCTGTCCGATCATGGCCTCCACGAGGACGAGGCTGCGCGCGATCGGGTGCAGCGCCATGATGTCCCCGGAGCCGATGCCGGTCAGCGCCCCAAAGCTGAAATAGATCATGGTGTCCGCAAGCGCCGCGCTGTCCTTGACAACAAAGCCCGAGAACGCAGCCGGGGAGGCGGCGCCGATGAACGTGAAGGCCGCGGCGAACGCCAAGCCCATGGCGAGATAGAGCAACACCGCCCCCACCACGCGGTGATAGGTGACGCGTCCGGGACCAAAGACCACGCGCCCCACCTCCACGATCAGCGCCAGGCTGATCAGCAGCCATGCGGTGGCATCGAGATACACGTCCAAAATGGAAGGCTGGTAGACTCGGTGGATGGCGGCGATGGCAGCAAGCAGAATGGCCGTGAGCAGAGCCCACATAGCGAACCGTTTTCCGGAAAGGATCAGCACCGCGCCCGTAAGAACGGCGACGAGCGCGAATCCGATTTCCTGAGCGCCTGGAATGTGCTCTGCGCGGAGCGGGGCGAGGACAAACATCAGCAGGCCAAGCATGATGGTGAGCGCCGTGAGCAGCGGGTCCCGCCAACGCTCGCGCAGATCGTTCAGCTTTTGGCCCATTTGGCTTCCCCCCGACCGGTTACGCTAGGCCGGGCTCGCCCTATCCGCAATAAGACTTGCTCGCCGATCAGGCCAAGCACATCAAGCCGTTGCCGGAGGGAGCGGCCCGTCGTCTAGACGGGCTCCCATTGCCACCCCCGAAGCGCCTATTGCGCTGCGCGCGTGATGGCCGGCGGCTGCCAGCTGCCTTTGCCCGGCGGTAGCACGGACGGCGCCTCGGTCTTCGGCCAATAGAGCCGCATGGCTAGATAGATCGGCCCGTCCGGGGCTGGGAGCCAGTTGGAGTCCTTGTCCGCACCCGGTGAGTCTTTTTGAATGTAGAGGGTGAGCGAGCCGTCTTCGTTCTTTTTCAGCTCGGGCAGCATCGGCGAGTTGATGAGGTAGCGGTCGATCGGATTCTTAATTAGAAGCTGCGTTTTGCCATCGTACATGGTCACCGACCAGAAGGCGTTGACGGGCGGGTACTCATCCTTCGCAAAAGTCAGCGTGTAGTTGGCCTTGCTGCCATCGAGCGGCTGGCCGTCGCCGTCGGAACGGGTGAGCGGGTACGTCGCCTCGACCGCATCGTTGCCGTAAATGCCAGCCTTCGCACCGGCCGCACGCAACAGCCAATTACCATTGAAGAAGGCGCGGTCGCCGAACCAAGAGGCAAGCTTCCAGCCGTTGATGTTTTTAGGATACGAGGCGAGGAATTCGTCGATCTTCTTGTCGCTTTGCTTCATGCCGAGCCCGACTTCCAGCCGGTGACCGAACGGGAGCTCGTGGAAGTCGAAAGTCTTGCCGGCGCCCACGCCGATCTGCGCGAGTTTGGCGCGGATGTCCTTTTCATCCTCGCCGGCCGGGGCGAACTGGAGGGCAAAGTCGAGATACTCGAAGAAATTACTCTTCACGAGATCCGTGTCGATCTTAGGGAAGTCGATCTTGGGAGCCGAGGTCGGGGCGGGACTGTTCAGATAAGCGGACAGCGGCTGCACCTTGTAGCCGGCCTGAACCTTCTTCACGTTGTCGATGTCGTTCGGCCCGAAAAGCTGCGTGCGATAGCCGGCAATGGGGAATTGCGTGGAGGAGCGGAAGACTTTTTTGATGCCGGGTGGAGTCTCGCCCTGCCAATCGGGACCGACCACCATGTAGTCGCCGGCTTCGTTGCCGGTGGCGCGGCTGCCGATGTAGCCGAAGTTGAAGGTGTTGCCGTCCTCGAGTTGTACCGCGTAGTAGCGTTCTTTCTCAACCGCAGGAACGGAGAGGATCATGGGCTCCGCGCGCAGATCCAACCACAAGAATGAATAGGGCGTGTCGCTGTTCGGCGTGACGATCGCCGTGTCCTCATAGGTGAAGACGCGCGCTTCGTTCTTTATCTCGTTGAACGGCGCCTTGAACTGGCCGGAGTTCTTGTCGACGGCATAGGCGTACATCACCGCATAGTTCATCACGATCGGCAGACCGTAGATGAAGCCTTCCTCGGCGATGTCCTTGGCCCCCACAATGCCGGGCCAATCGGTGGCCTTTGCGGCCAGAGTTGAAAACATGGCCAAAGTCCCGACGACTGCAAGCGCCGCTGGCTTCATCAGTTTGCTCATGGATTCCCACTCCTCGCTCGTTGCACTTCAAGTGCGCGTTGAATGTTCGTTCAAATCCCATACGAGACGGCCCGACGATAGCTGCGGCACGCCACTCAAAAGAGTCTAGTCGGCCTTGACGACGGGCGGCGGATTCCACTTTCCCGTGAGCGCGTCTGATTTCGGCGCATAGAGACGCATGGTCAGATTGAATGGGCCCTTGGGCGCCGGGAGCCAATTCGCTTCCTTGTCGCCGCCGGGACTCTCGTTCTGGAAATAGAGATCGAGCGATCCATCGTCGTTGGACTTGAAGGGCATCCAGCTGGATACGGCGAAACGGTTGAGCGCGTTCGCCACCTGGAAGCCGTGCGGGTCGTAGAGTGTGATTGACCAGAAGGCATTGACCGGCGGGATCTCGTCCTTGTCGAAGTGGATGGTGTAGCTGTTGGCGCCGTCGAGCGGCTTGCCCTCCTTGTCGCCGAGATTGAGCGGATAGATGGCATCCTCGGGAACGTTCGCACCGAGCCCTTGCTGGGTGACGATGGCGCGCTTCAGGTAGTAGTTGCCGTAAACGCCCATGGTGTCGGTGTTCATGGACCAGGCGTTGGCGACCCGGGCCACGCTCGGGAGCTTCCACGCCATCAGGTCTAGACCCGCCTTCGGCGCCCTCTCGATGGCCTGTTTGACCACCGGATCGGCGTCGTCAAAGTTGAAGCTCTTGCCCGGCTCGATGCCGAGTCGCTTCATGCGCGCGATGATCGGTTCATCGGTAAAATGCGGCGGATGCAGCTTGAGCAGTTCCGCCGCGTAGGCAAAGAACGCGCCGCCGGACATGGTATCCACCTGCTCCTTTGGCGGCGTTTTCATGTCGAATTCGGGATCGATCGTGACCGGTGCCGGCTTCCAGTCGTCGTTGCCCATCTGCGACAGCGGCATGAGCTTCAGGCCGGCTTGAATTTTGTGGACCGCGTCGTAATCCGCAGGTCCGTCCGTCTTGATGCGGCCGATAATCCACACATACGGCGTGGATGCCTTGATCTCGCTGAGGCCGTCCGGAACCGTGCCCGTCCAACCGGGGGGCGTGACCAGGAACGTTTGCGCGCCCGTGCCGGTCGTGCGCCATCCGGGCGATGCAAACACATCGGTCCACATGTCGAGCATGGGCAGAAGGTAATAGCGCCCGTTGGTATCGGGGACCGAGATCACCATCGGCCCTTTCGTGAGGTCCAACCACGCCGACGAATACAGCGTATCGAAGTTGGGACGCACCACGGTCTTCATCTCCGCCGTGGGATAGCCAGGCACGTTGACGAAGACGTTCATCGGCCCCGAGAACGCTTTCACCTCTTCGACATTCGTGAACTGTTGCCGCGTCAGGTCCATGGTGACGAGCGAGTAGAGATAGGTATAGGCCTCCTCGGCGATGGCGTTGGCGTCCTCCTGGCTCAGGGAGGACGCAGCACTCGCGGACGAAAGAGAGGCGGGGCTTAGAAGAAGGGCGCCCGTGAGGGCAAGGACACGTTTCATCATCCTGGGATCTCCTACCAACATTTTGTCGCTTGCTAATTTACGGGTTCGATCTCGCTCAGCCGCCAGCTCTTGTCGAAGAAGGACGGCAGCGGGCTGTAGAGGCGCAGGATCGTGAACCAGCCCTTCTTGGGATCGGTCTGGATCCAATTGCCGCGCTTGACGCCGTCCGGCTGCTCAGGGCCTAAATAGATGGTCGTAGAGCCGTCCTCGGAAGCTTCGGCGGCAGGCGAGGGGTAGCTCTGGCTGCCTGCCCGCGGATATTTCTGCGGCGTTTGCAGCATGGACCGTGTCTGGTTGTCGTAGAGCGTGAAGGACCAGAAGGCCGCTGCCGGAATGTCCTTGGGCAGCGTCACCTTGTACGTTTTGGCGCCGTCGACGGGCTCACCCTTGGAATCCAAAAAGCCCATCAGATACTGCGAGCCGACGCCGGGAATGCGCATGATCATGCCCGGTGAGTCGAGCGTGTAGCCGTAATAGAAAGCTGCGCGTGAATCGAGCGTGCGCGCGCCCGTCGGGGTCAAGGGCTTGAACATGCCGTTCTCGAAGAGTGGCGGCGGCGTTTCGAAGAAGGCGCCACCCTCCCAAAGCATGCTGCCCCAATGGGAGTTCGGGTAGTAGGCCCAGTCGGGATGCGCTTGCGCGAACCGCCAGTTCAGAGCGCGCCCTGTGGCGCTACCCACCGCCGCCGCGTCGGCGAGAATCTTCTTCATCCGGTCGTCCGGCTTGAAGGCCTTGCCATGCACGATGCCGATGGCGGCGAGCTGGCCGGCGAGTTCGACATCATAGCTGGTGGCCGGCTCCGCCTGGACGGCTTCGTTGATCATCTCGAAGAAGCCATAGTCGCTCGGCGGGATCGTGTTGAACGATTTGCCGCTCGCCTCAATGAATCTCATTTCAGGAATCTTCGGCTCGCCTTCGATGCGGACTGTCCCTTCTAGGGCCTGCGCAATGCTCGTCCCGAAGGAGCCCGGCTTGTAGGGATAGATCTTGATGTTCTTCTTGATGTTCTCGACGGCCGGCTTCGGGTCGTTGTCGACGAGATAGGCACGCGCCGCGTACATGGCCAGGTTGGTCTTCGAGTGGGCGATGAAATAGCCGCCCTCGGGCAGCGGGCCGTCATAGCCAGGCCCGACGAGCAGGTATTTCCCGCCGAGACCGCGGTCCGGACCGGGGCCTCCGATGTCGATGATCCAGGAGAACCACATATCGTTGATCGTGCCGACGGCATGCGACGGCTGTTCGAGAACCATCGGGCCCTTCGAGAGATCGATGACCGACAAGTAGTAGACGGTGTCGGCGTTGGCCGTAAGAAACAGCGAGTTCGAATCCATCAACTCCGAGAAAATGGTGACGTCGCCCGGCTTGGCGCCGATGCGCTCGAAGCCCTTGACGATTGCCAGGGCCGAGGCTCCGCGGAAGCTGTTGTTGTAGACGTTCAGCGCGCGGGTGAAGTCGAGCGTGTCATAGACCTTCTCCGCCGTGCCGGCGGTGGGCACCCCGTCCTTGAACTCCAGCACGCCCGCGCGCGTCTCGACCTTCTCGGGCATCGAGAGCGATCGAAGCGTCTCTTGCGAGACCTGTGCGTTGGCCGACGCCGTCCCGGCGAGCAACGCCACCACCATGATGCAAACCAGCGTGTCGCAGCGAAATGGCATTGGATTTCGACTCCTGTTCGAATTTGTGCGGCCGCACTATAGCGCGCTCGCAAGACCAACCTAGGATGGAGAATGCACAACCACGACGTGTCTCCGCGCCCATCCTCCTAGGAGCCAAAGAGGACAATCCTAGGAGGATGGGAAGAGGCAGCCCTGGCCGCAAACCCGGAGTAGGCGTCTAGTATATGGCGGCACGCCGAAAGGTCCGGCGCGCGACACCGGCGTAGGAAAGCGGTGTCAAAGGCCGGCCGATAATGTCGATGAAGACGGCGACTTCAGTCCCGGCCGCGGGCATGTCGCCCTGGATAAGCTTGACCGTGTAGCTGAGATTATCTCCGTCGAGCACAGGATCCTGTAGCTCCACGACCGTCTGCTTGAGGGTCTTGCCTTCGATAATGGAGATGTCGGCGTTCGGCGGATCGGACTCGAAGCTGTCCTTGCCCTCGCTCCAGAACGGCAGGAACGCCGTCGTCTTCATGTTCCCGGCGATGCGCTCGGGCCGGTCGGTGAAGAACACAGTCACGGGACTGACATGCTCAAGCGTCAGCTTGTTCGTCGCCGGATCGAATTTCATGCTCTTGGCGCTCTGCACGAAAAGGAAGTCGGCCATTTTTTCTTCGGCGGCGGTCGCGTAGGTGATGGCTCCGAGAACAGAGGCAGCCAGGGCAAATGCAGTGGCCGCAACAAGGTTGCGTCGCATGGGCATGGTCGGATTACTCCAGGTTGTATCGAGGGTCGAAACGCAGTGATTGCGCGCAAGACGATTACGTGCTCCCAGGGTATAAGTCTTGCCATTTGGCGCCAAAGTGGGGGTGATGATGTTGGGTGAGGGCTTTGCGCACAACCCAAGGACGCTGCTTCATATCGCGCCGTATTTGCGCAGCCGCTCCGTTGATCCTATCGAGATCTTCCACCGGTCTGGCGTTTCACCGTCGGCTCTACTTGACGCCAATGGATGGATACCGCGCGAACTCTGCTTCAGCCTGGGCAACGAGCTCTATGCCGCCACGGGCGAAAGATTTCCCGGCGCTGCCGTAGGCCGCCGCTTCAGGCTCGCCGATCTCGGGACCTGGGGCGCCGCGGTCTCTAGGGCCGGAACCCTTCGCGAGGCCTGCGAGACCGCTTCGAGCGGCGTTGGTTTGGTCCACCAAGGAACCGAGCTCCGACTGCGGACGAACGGACGCTTCGCGACCTTAAGCTTCGCCTTCCTCGGAAGATCGCGCGTGGACCCGCGCCAGCACATCCTCGGCTCGCTGGCGGTGCTCCGCAGTGTTGCGCTCCTGGCCGGCGTGCCTGAGGCGGTCGGCGTTCAATTCAGCCAGCCCTATGAGCGGGCCGGGGAACATTTGGAGGAAACCTTCGGCGCATCGCTTCAGTTCGGCTGCATGACCGACGGGATCACGATCGACCGCGAAATCCTCGACCTTCCCGTGAACCTCCAGGATACGCCGTACCGCGACGGCGCCGACCCTGTGGAGACCGCCGCCAGCTTGGGGGCGCTGGTCAAAGACATGCTGCCCTATGGCGGTGTGAGCGTCGAACGCGTTGCCGGTCTCTTGCGGATGAGCACGCGCACACTGCAACGGCGCTTACGGGATTTCGGCTTTTCGTTCGAGGAGATCATCGACGACGTGCGACGTGTCGAAGCCATACGCAGTGTGATCAGTGGTGCGTCCTCCGCGATCGAGATTGCTTTCATGCTGGGCTATTCCGACCAGGCGCATTTTTCGCGGGCGTTTAAGCGCTGGGTGGGAATGTCACCCCGGGACTATGCGCGGCGCATCTAGCCCGCGCGCATCAGCTTCACTGCGTCGTCCCGCTCAAACAGATAGAGCAAGAGCCGCAAGCGCTCGCCGTCCTCGCCTTGGAGCGTGGGGTTGCGGGATAGGGTCAGCCGCGCCGCATCCCGCGCGGCTTCCAGCAAGTCTCGGTGCTCCGGCAGGGTGGCGATGCGGAAGGCGGGGAGGCCGCTTTGCCGTGTGCCCAGCACCTCGCCGCCGCCCCTCAGCCGCAGATCCTCCTCGGCGATGACGAAACCGTCCTCGGTGTCGCGCATCACGTTCAACCGCTCGCGGGCCGTCTCGCCGAGCGGCTGCTTGTAAAGAAGGATGCAAGATGACTCCGCGGCGCCGCGCCCCACACGTCCGCGCAATTGATGCAGCTGCGCCAGGCCGAAGCGTTCCGCGTGCTCGATGATCATGATGGTGGCGTTGGGCACGTCTACGCCGACTTCGATCACCGTGGTCGAAACCAGGACGGAGAGTTCGCCCGAAGCAAACCGCGCCATCACCGCGTCCTTCTCCTTGCCCGTCAGCCTGCCGTGCACGAGGCCGACTGAACCGCCGAAGCGCGCCCGCAGCGCCGCGTAGCGCTGTTCGGCCGCCGCGACGTCCAGCACTTCGGATTCGGCGACGAGCGGACACACCCAATAGATTTGCGCGCCTTTTTCCACGGCGCGCGCCACGCCCTCGGTCACCGCGTCGATCCGGTCGAGCGGCACGGTGCGGGTGACAATGGGTTTGCGGCCCGGCGGCTTCTCGTCGAGCCGCGACACATCCATGTCGCCATAGCTGGTGAGCAGCAGCGTGCGGGGAATGGGCGTCGCCGTCATCACCAAAAGTTCGGCGCCCGTGCCGCTGCCCTTGCCGGTTCCTTTGGCCTGCAGCGCGAGACGCTGATGCACACCGAAACGATGCTGCTCATCGATGACCACGAGGCCGAGATCGCCGAACGCGATGGTCTCTTGGAACAGTGCATGCGTGCCGATGAGGATATCGATCTCACCGGCTTCCAGCGCTTCGAGGATCGCGGTGCGCTCCTTGCCACGCTCGCGCCCCGTGAGCAGTGCAACGCGTAATCCGGCGGCCTTGGCGAAACCGCTGATGGTGGTCAGATGCTGGCGCGCCAGGAGTTCGGTCGGCGCCATGAACGCGGCTTGCGCGCCACTTTCAACTGCCGTTGCCATGGCCAGCAACGCGACGATGGTCTTGCCGCTGCCGACGTCGCCTTGCAGGAGCCGCAACATGCGGTTGGGACTCGCCATATCCGCGTCGATCTCGGCGAGCGCGCGTTCTTGCGCACCCGTCAGCGCGAAGGGCAGGGCCTCGACGATCGCCCTGCGCAGCTTGCCCGGCGCCGTGAGCGCCCGTCCGCTGCGTTTTTTCAGGCGCTGGCGGATGATGGCGAGCGCCAGCTGATTGGCGAGCAGCTCGTCATAGGCGAGGCGGGTCCGTGCCGGCGCGGACGCCAGAAGATCGGATTCGCTGTCTGGCGCGTGGAGCTGCCGGATGGCATCGGCAAAAGACGGCCAGTCCTGTTTGGCGCGGAATCCCGCGTCCATCCACTCCGGAAGATCGGGAAGCTGGCGGAGCGCGCCGTCGATGGCCTTGCGCAAGGTCGTGTTGGAGAGCCCGGCGGTGAGTGGATAGACCGGTTCGATGAGGGGGAGCGCGCCGCCATTGCCGATGGGTGCCACGTGATCGGGATGCGGCATCTGCAAGTAACCGTCGTAAGCTTCGATCCGGCCCGAGATGAGCCGCTTTTCGCCGAGCGGCAGAAGCCGCTTGAGGTAGCGGTCGTCGGCCTTGAAGTAGACGAGCTCCAGCGCGCCGCTCTCGTCCTCGACCAAGATACGATAAGGCGCGCGCTTGCCCCGCCGCTCGCCGCCGGGCCGATGCTCGGCGATCGTGACCTCGAGCGTGGTGAGCGCGCCCACTTGCGCTTCGGCGATCGACGGCACAAGGGTCCGGTCGAGGAGCCCGACCGGCAGATGCCAGAGGAGATCGATGGCGCGCGCATGGGCGCCGGGGTGCCGGGGAGCGACAAGCTTGTCGAGCAGAGCCTCGATTCGGGGTCCGACGCCCTTCAAGGCGCGGACCGAGGCGAACAGGGGAGCGAGTCGGGCGGGGCGCATGAGCTAGTTTAGCGCGCGGCGGGCCGTGCCCTTGACATCGTTAGGGCCGCTCGCTCTAACCCTCGGGCTAAGATTGGAAGTTTGGATCATGTCGAGTGATCTTGGAATGCGCCGGCGTCGGGCGCTGTGGCGGGCGACTCATCGAGGCTCTAAGGAGATGGACTATCTGCTCGGGCGCTTCACCGAGCAAGCCATCGACAGCATGAATGCCGACGAGATCGCCGTGTTGGAGCGCCTGATCGAGATGCCGGACCCGCAGATCGAGTTGTCCGTCTACGAGGGCTACTCGCTGGGCGAGCGCGACCTCGACACGCTGGTCGCACGCATGCGGCAGTTCCACGGCCTTCCCGCAGCCGGCTGATAACCCCGAGACCCATGAGTTCCGCGTCCAAGCTTTCTTCTCTGCCGGTTGACCGCCTTCTTCAAACGCCCCGCGCCATCGCCGGCGGCGTGCCGGAAGGCGTCGACGCCTTGCTTCTCGGCGAGCTGGCGCGGCATGCGGGCGCGCCCATCCTGCACGTGGCGCGCGACGGCAACCGGCTCGCCACGCTTCAAGAGGCGATTGCGTTCTTCGCGCCCGACGTGGAGGTGCTCAGCTTCCCGGCCTGGGACAGCGTGCCCTATGACCGCGTGGCGCCCAACGCCGAAATCATCGCCGACCGCATCGAGGCGCTGTCCGCCCTTGCCGGGCGCGCCGGCGACGACAAGACGCCGCTCGTGTTGCTCACCACCGTGAATGCCGTGGTGCAGCGCGTGCCGCCGCGAGAGTTCATCGCGGGATCGAGTCTCAAGCTCGTGTCCGGCAATATGATGAGCATGCAGGCGCTGATCGAGCGTCTCGAGACGTCCGGCTATGGGCGCGCCGGCACCGTTACCGATCCGGGACAATATGCGGTGCGTGGCGGCATTCTCGATCTCTATCCGCCGGGCGGCCAGCCGGTCCGCCTCGATTTCTTCGGCGACACGCTCGAATCCATCCGTAGCTTCGATCCCGAGACCCAGCGCACGGAATCACGGCTCGAGGCGGTCCACTTCCTGCCCATGAGCGAGGTGGCGCTGACGCCGGATGTGCGCCGGCAGTTCCGCCAGCGCTATGTGGCGCTGTTCGGCCCCGTGACCGGCGACGACCCGCTCTATGAGGCGATCTCGGCGGGCCATCAGCATCAGGGCATGGAGCACTGGCTGCCGCTGTTCCACCAAGAGCTGGCCACGCTGTTCGACTATTTGCCGAATGCGGTGGTCACGCTGGATCCGCTCGCCGACGATGCTCGGCAAAGCCGGTTCGAGCAGATCGCCGACCATTACGACGCGCGCTCCGCCGCTCTGGAGCGCAAGGCCTTCGGCGCGCCGCCTTATCATCCTGTACCCACGGACAGCATGTTTCTGGACGAGGACGAGTGGAAGCGGCGGATCGACACCGCCCAGCATGTGATCGCGCTCGATCCGTTCGAACGACCGGAAGCGGGCGGCGCTCAGCAGGGTCCCCGGACTGTGTCCTTCGGTGGCCGGCAAGGGCGGTCGTTCGCGCCGGAACGGCAGACCGAAGGCGCGACCGTGTTCGACGCCGTAGTGGCGCACGCCAAGAAGCTCATAGGCGACAAGAAGATCGTCATCGTCGCGTGCTGGAGTATCGGCGCGCGTGAGCGGCTTGCCACGCTCCTGACTGAGCACGGCCTGAGCGACACGGTCCGCGTGGAGACGTTCCCCGACGCCGTCGCCGCGCCGCCCAACGCCACGTCCGTCGCGGTGCTGCCGCTCGAAACGGGCTTCGAGGCGCCCGGCATCGCCGTGATCGGCGAGCAGGACATTCTCGGCGACCGCCTGGTCCGCAAGGCCCGCGTCAAGAAGGCCAGCGACGCGCTCACCGAAGCCGCGAGCCTCGCCGTCGGCGATCTCGTGGTCCATGCGGATCACGGTATCGGCCGCTTTGTCGGGCTGACCACCATCGAGGCGGCGGGCGAGCCGCACGACTGCCTCGAGCTCCATTACCAAGGCGGCGACAAGCTCTATCTGCCGGTGGAGAATATCGAGCTTCTGACTCGCTACGGCTCCGACGAATCCGGCGTGGTCCTCGACAAGCTCGGCGGCGTCGCCTGGCAGTCGCGCAAAGCCAAGCTCAAGCAACGCATTCGCGACATGGCCGAGAAATTGATCAAGGTTGCCGCCATGCGCGAGCTGCGCACCGCGCCGATCCTCAGTCCACCAGAGGATACCTATGATGAGTTTTCCGCGCGCTTTCCCTACGAGGAGACCGAGGACCAAGTCACGTCCATCAACGCCGTGCTGGAGGATCTCGGCAGCGGCCGGCCCATGGACCGGCTCATCTGCGGCGATGTGGGATTCGGCAAGACGGAAGTCGCCTTGCGCGCCAGCCTCATCGCCGTGCTTGCGGGCAAACAGGTCGCCGTCGTGGTGCCGACCACGCTGCTGGCGCGCCAGCACGCCCATACCTTCACCGAGCGCTTTCGCGGCTTCCCCGTAAAGATCGCCCAAGCCTCGCGCCTCGTGACCGCCAAGGAACTCTCGGCGGTGAAGCAGGGGCTGAAAGACGGCGCGATCGACATCGTCATCGGCACCCACGCACTGCTTGGCAAGGCCATCGAATTCGCCGATCTCGGGCTGCTGATCGTCGACGAGGAGCAGCATTTCGGCGTGAAGCACAAGGAGCGGCTCAAGGAACTCCGCGGGGACGTGCATGTGCTGACCCTGACCGCCACGCCAATCCCGCGCACGCTGCAATTGGCATTGTCCGGCGTGCGCGAGATGTCGCTGATCGCGACCCCGCCGGTCGACCGTTTGGCGGTGCGCACCTACGTCGCCCCGTTCGACCCCATGACCTTGCGCGAGGCGCTGCTGCGCGAGCGCTTCCGAGGCGGGCAGACGTTTTTCGTGGTACCGCGCATCTCCGATCTCGAAGAGGCCGCCGCCTTCCTGCAAGAGCATGTGCCGGAGCTGAAAGTGGCCCGCGCCCATGGCCAGATGCCGAGCGCCGAGCTCGATCAGGTGATGAACGCCTTCTACGACCGGCAATATGACGTGCTGCTGTCTACCACCATCGTGGAGAGCGGTCTCGACATCCCTTCGGCAAACACTCTCATTGTCTATCGCGCCGACCGCTTCGGGCTGGCGCAGCTCTATCAGTTGCGGGGCCGTGTCGGCCGCTCGAAGATCCGCGCCTATGCCTATTTCACCATCCCGGCCGATGCGCGCATCACGCCCGCGGCCGCGAAGCGCCTCAAAGTGCTTCAGTCGCTGGATACGTTGGGCGCCGGCTTCATTCTCGCCAGCCACGACCTCGACATCAGAGGCGCCGGAAACCTGTTGGGCGAGGAGCAGTCCGGGCACATTCGAGAAGTCGGCTTCGAACTTTATCAGTCCATGCTGGAGGAGGCGGTCGCCGCCCTGAAGGGCGGGGAGGGCGACATCGAGGATCAGTGGAGCCCGCGCATCAATCTCGGCACCTCCGTCCTCATTCCCGAGGACTACGTGCTCGACCTGCAGGTTCGGCTTGGGCTCTACCGCCGTCTGTCGGGCGTGGAGACCGCCGAGGCCATCGAGGCCTTCGCAGCGGAGCTGATCGACCGCTTCGGCGCGCTCCCTGAAGAGGTGCGCCATTTGCTCGACGTGGTCGAGATCAAGGCGCTGTGCCGTCAAGCGGGCATCGAGCAGATCGACGCCGGGCCGAAGGGCGCGGTCATGGCTTTCCGCAACAACGCCTTCGCCAATCCGGAAGGGCTGATCGATTTCATCAACAGGGCCGGCAAGCAGGTGAAGCTCCAGCCCGACCACAGGCTGATCTACTATGCCAATTGGCCGGACGCGGAAGACCGGTTGTCAGGCACGCGCGATCTCTTGAAGCGGCTCGCCAAGATTGCCGGCGACGTCAAAGAAGCGGCCTAGACCTGCCGCAAAATCTCGTCGCGCAAGATGGCCCCGTGCGCATCGCGCGGGATCTCCTTCACCACGAGAAGCTTGTCGGGGAATTTGTACGGCGCCACGCCGCGCTCCATGAGGAAGCGGTGCAGCGCCTCCAAAGACACGGGCACATTCGGCGAGGGCGCCACGGCGCCGAACAGGCGGTCGCCGACGATCGGGTCCGGCAGGACGAAGCAGGCCGCATCCAGAAAACCCGGAAAGGCCTGGTAGAGCCCGTCGAGCTCCGACGTGGCGATGGTGAAGCCGCCGTGATGGATCAGCGCGGGATCGCGCGTGAGCCGCAAACGTGCAGTTCCCTCCGCGTGCCCGCGGAGCCCCGTCGCGACGAAACCGTCTTGATCGCGCGCCACCGGTCCGTTCGACCGGCCTTTCGGCACCACCGGCCCCCGCAAGAGGAGCTCGCCGCTCTCATCGGCAAGCTTCGTCTCGGCGAATACGGTGCCGCCGCTATCCTCGCCGAGTTGCACGGGCCCAAGCGGCAGCGCGGCGCGGTCGGCGGCCGGAGCGGGCCGCAGCAATAGACTGGCGAGATCGCCGAGCGGGTAAAGGTCGAACACCGGCCGGCTCAAGTTCTCCATGGCCATGTGCTTCAGCGGCGCGGTTGGATCCGCGAGTTCGGGGGGCGACCAGACCCGGCCCACCCGCCGGAGCTGGCAGTGCGGGTCCATCAGTACGCGGTCCGCGCCGAGCTCGGCGAGAATAGCGCTCGGCATCGCCGTCACCGTCGCGCCCGAGGTGAGGATCTGCTGCACGAAGGCGCCGTAGTCGAAAGGATGATGCTGCACCAGCGTGGCGCCGCCGATAAGCCAAGGCGCCAGCCCCAGTCCCAGACCAATGGGTCCGGTGAACGGATAGGCATTGAGGATCGTATCGCTGCGATCGAGCGCGAGCGAAAGCACGGCCATGGCCCCTTGGGCCAGGATTTCATCCTCGCGGCGGAACAGTGGGACAAGAGCCTTGCCGGCGCGCGCCGTGAAGGTGATGAGCGAAGGGCCGGCGTGATGCCGCGGTTCGAAGTCGGAGGCCGGACACGCGCCCATCGCCATGTCGAGAGACACCACGCCGTCCGGCAGGTCCGAACCAAAGCCGAGCACGAAGCGCACCGACATGCGCGTGGCCGCGACGTCGCGTAAGCGCGCGGCGGGGGAGTCCTCGGCAAAGTGCGAGACGCCGATCAGCGCCGTGGGCTCGACCGCGTCGCAGACCCGCGCAATCTCGGACGCACGCCACAGCATGGGCACCGCGGCAACGGTGAGTCCGGCACGCCAAGCGCCGAGCAGCGCCAGTGGGGCCTCGACGAAATTGGGAAGCTGCAACACGATACGGTCGCCAGGGGTCAAACCCAGATCGGCAAAGACCGCGGCGAGCGCGTCCACCATCGTGTCGGCAGCGCCATAGGTGAGGCTGCGCGGCTGCGCGAGATCGAGCATCTGCCGGTTGGGCGGATCGCGGAGCGCGACGGCGTCGGCTTTCTGGCGTGCGCGCCGGCGCAGCAACCCATCGGCGGTGATGGGTCCGGTCTCCTCGCGCGTCTCCACGTCCGGTACGGCAAGCGTGCTCATGCGCGTGCGCTCATGGCTTCACCGCGTGCTCGCCGCTGTCGGCTTCGGCAGATGGGTCGTGCCACCAAGCGTCGATCTGATAGCCATAAAGCGGGGTCTCCTCGGGGCGCTTCAGCGTCCGCCAATAAGCCACCCATTGCCGGGGGAGATAGAACAGCGGCACCACATAGTCTCCGGACAGCAGCACGCGATCAAGCGCGCGCGCGGCGGAGACGAAGTCCTCCCGGTCCCCGGCACTGAGCAGCGCCGCGATCATCGCATCCACAGCTTCGTTCTCGACGCCCGGATAGTTGTAGGACCCCTCGGTCTTGGCCGCCGCGCTTCCCCAACGGAACGACTGCTCGTTTCCCGGCGAGAGCGACACCGGCCAATAATATTGGATCATGTCGAAATCGTAGGTCTGCTTGCGCCGCTGGTATTGAGCCGAGTCAACCTGCCGGATTCGAGCCTCGATGCCCACCTGTTTCAAGGCCCGCGCGTAGGTGAGCAGCAGTCGTTCTTGCGCGCGCGTGGCAGCCAGAATCTCGAACGCGAACGGCTCGCCGGTCTCGACATTGACGAGCTCGCCGTCCTTGAGCTGGTAGCCGGCATCCTCGAGAAGCTTCAAGGCCTCGACGCGCCCTTCACGGTTTTGCCCCGTGCCGTCGCTCACCGGGTAGGAGAAGGTGCCGTCCATGATGGCGGGCGTCACGGCATCCGGGTAGAGCGCCAGCAGGGCGCGTTCGGTGGCGTCGGCCGGGCGCCCGTGGGAGGAGAGTTCGGAGCGCGCGAAGTAACTCTCCGTGCGCGCATACTGCCCGTGATAGAGGTTGCGGTTCACCCATTCGAAGTCGAACAGCTTGATGAGCGCCTGGCGCACGCGCGGATCGGCGAAGAGCGGGCGGCGCGTGTTGAACGCCAACGCCGACATGCCCGCGGGCGTTTCCACGGGCAGCGCGTCCTTCACCACGCGGCCATCACGCAAGGCCGGAAAGTCGTAGCCTTCCGTCCAGCGGGTCGGGTCGTCCTCGTTGCGCAACTGCACCAGCCCGGACTTGAAGGCTTCAAACAGGCTGCCGGCATCGCGGTAATAGTCGATGCGGATTTCGTCGAAATTGTACAGCCCGCGGTTCACGGGCAGATCGCGGCCCCAATAATTCGGGTCACGCTGGTAGGTGATGCTCTTGCCGGGATCGACGGCCTTGACCACGTAGGGACCGCTGCCGATGGGTGGCACGAGTGTGGTCTTCTCGAAGCTCTCCGGCGTGAACAAATGGCGCGGCAGGACCGGCATCAGCCCCATGATCAGCGGCATCTCGCGGTCGCCGGAAGCATCGAACGTGAAGCGCACTTTCCGGTCGCCGGTCTTCTCCACCGTCTTGACCTTCTTGTAGTAGGAGCGGTGGTTCGGCCGGCCGCGATCGCGCAACACCGCATGGGAGAACATCACGTCGTCGACGGTAATCGGGGTGCCGTCGGAGAACTTGGCTTGCGGGTTCAAGGTGAACTCGACCCAAGACCGGTCGGGCGGCGTCTCCACGGCTTCGGCGATGAGGCCGTAAAGAGTGAAGGGCTCGTCGTAAGCCCGCGCCATCAAGCTCTCGTAGAGATATTCGCGAATTCCGTCGGCCGAGACGCCCTTGACGATGAGGGGGTTCAGGCTATCGAACGATCCTTGCTTAGCGAACCGCGCCCGGCCGCCTTTGGGCGCCTCGGGGTTCACATAGGGGAAATGGCTGAAATCCGCCGTTTCACTTGGACTGCCATGCATGGCAAGCCCGGCCTGGGGCTCCGCCCAGGCACTGCCGGGCAGCAGCAGCAGCCCGAAGATGAGCAGTGAAATAAGGGCTTTCAAGGAAGACCCGGCATGGCTATAGATGCCCACGCATTGCACCATAAAGTTAAGGGTAGCACCCCTGGTAATCCAATCCGACGCCGCAAGCTATTCCATGCCGTTGATAAAGGGATGGAACTCCGCAAAGTGGCCGGTAAAGTCCCGTAGTCGAGGCTACATAGCCACGCCTACGCCGCATTTCAGGTATTGACCCTAGTTTTGGGGAGCGGGCACGGGGTATATCTGGCGCGCCTGAGCCAGCCCGCAAAAAGAGGAAAGGTCTATTGATGATCTGGTCCAAGGATCGTTGGAACACGCTGAGCCGCAGCGCGGGTCGTTGGATGCTGGGAGTGGGCGCCGCCGCGCTTGCTCTGGCTCTTGTTGCGCCCGAAACGATGGCCCAACAGGCCCAGCCGAAATCCTCGGCGGCTCCGAAGAACAGCGCTCCGGCCACTGCCGCGACGCCGTCCGCCGGCCAAGCGGCGCAAGATGCCTGGGTCAAGCTCTGCATGAGCAACGAGCAGACCGCCGGCAAGGAGATCTGCCTGATCAACCATGAGGGGCTTGAGCCGAACACCGGCATGGTTCTGATTGCCGCCGCCGTACGTAAGGCGGAAGGCGACGAGAAACAGCAGCTTCTCATCCGCGTGCCCACGGCTTACGCGCTCGTCATTCCCGCTGGCGTTCAGATTCGGATCGACGAGGAGAAGCCGATTCAGCTCCAATACTCGATCTGTTTCCCGACCAGCTGCCAAGTGCAGATGGAGTTGACCGACGATCTCTACAACAAGATGCGCTCCGGCAAGCAGATGGTCGTGGCGGCCATGAACATCCAACAGAAGACCATGGGCTTCCCGGTCCCGCTGACAGGATTCAGCAAGGCTTACGACGGTCCGGCGGTCGACAACCAGAAATACGAGGAGCAGCGCCGTCAGCTGATGGAGGTGTTCCGCAAACGCCAGGCAGATCTCGCCGCGAAGGCAAAGCAGGGGCAACCGCCGCAGGCTCCGGCCGCCGCAGCCCAGCCACCGGCGACGCGCTAACGCAAGCCTCGATCGTTACGCATTAATAAGGCCGCTCTCGAGTTCGGGGGCGGCCTTTTTCAATTCAGCAATGAAAATTCATTGAGCGATGTAACGCGTGACGTCAGTGTTCCTGCAAAAAGCGGAACCGGTATACGCCGTCCCGCAAATCCTCGAACAGTTCTGAAACTTGCGGGTGACGTAACGGTTCGTCGGACGCATCAGCCACGAGATTCTGCTCCGACACGTAAGCGATGTACTCGGTATCGGCATTCTCGGCGAGCAGGTGGTAGAATGGCTGATCCTTCGCCGGCCGGACGTCACGGGGAATCGACGAGTACCACTCCTCGGTGTTCGAGAAGGTCGGATCCACGTCGAAGATGACACCGCGAAACGGGTAGAGCCGGTGGCGCACCACTTGCCCAATTTGAAACCTGGCGCTGCGGATAGCAGACATAATACGAAACCCTATCCCCAAGTGTTTGTGACGATAAGATCGCGGCCCGATAAGGCTGTCAATGCGGTTAACGCCGGGCCTATGACCAGCGGCGGTTCGACCACATGAACTGTTCCGGGTTCTCGCGAATCCATGATTCAAAGTAGCGCTGGATCGCAGCGGTGATGGAACGGATGTCCTCGGACTGATTCTGAGTACGCGGAATCCTGAGCTCGTTGACACTGACGTCGAACACGGCGCGGTTGCCGATGCGTACGCAGCGGCCGATCCAAATGCGGGCGCCGACACGCCGCGCGATCATCGCAGCAATGGGCATGCTCTTGGCGGGATGGCCGAAGAACGGAACCGCGATGCCGTTCGAGTCGTAGAGATCGGAAATGAATCCGAGGCGGCCCCCTTGGCGCACATAGTCCATGATCAGGCGCGCGGTCTTTTGCGTCTCGTCCTGGCCCGCGGTCCGGCCGCGGCCGAACAACCCGCCCGGATAAAGACTCTGACGCTGAGCGCGCAGATAGCTGTCGACGTAAGGATTCTTCACGCTCCGATAGACGCCTGCGGGCTTCACGCCGGCGAGCATGACCGGCCACATGCCGATCTCCCAATTGCCCATATGCATGGTGACGATCAGGGCGGGGCCCATCTTGTTCTTATAACGGGCGACCCAGTGGCCGTTGGTTACGTGAAGCCGCCCGGGGTCCTTGAGAATCTTGTCGATGTTCATGGTCTCGACCATGACGCGGCCGAGATTGTCCCAGGCGGCAAGCGCGATGCGCTCGCGTTCCTCGGGCGTCTTCTCCGGGAAGGCGCGCTCCAGATTGCCCAGCGCGCGTTTGTGCCGCCGGTTGCGCTTGCCCAGCACACGCCAGACAAACGCGGACATGTCGCACGCCGTGTCGAGCGGGACCGCGCGCACGAGCCCGATCAGAAAGCGCAAGCCCGCATATTCGAGCCGGTAACGCAGATCCAGGCTGAAAGGCAGATTGTAGCGGTTGGCCACGGAGGCTTCTCTTTGTTTTCTAGGGTGCGGTTTTCTAGGGCAGCCTGGGGCTTAGAACGCCATCCTCATGGCCAAACTGAGGTGACGCGTCAAGCATCCACGTAGTCTGGAGGGGCGGGACGCATGAGCCGCGGCAGCGCTTCGGGCGGCGCGAGCCCCGCCCGCATGACCATACGGCGTAAGGGGGCGAACGCGTTGAGCCCAGCCAGGACCACGCCGCGGGCAGCCTGCACGGGCAGCAGGCTCGTGAGCAGTGACCGGTTGAGCAGATCCACGCCAAAGGCGCGCGACATCACATCGAGCTGGCGGGCCCGGACATAGGCGGCCAGCACCGCCAAGCCGCCGGGGTCGCGACCCTGGCGCAGCGCATCCGCCACGGAATCCGCAAGGGCGGCGGCATCGCGCAGACCGAGATTGAGCCCTTGCGCGCCGATCGGCGGCAAGATGTGGGCGGCTTCGCCGATCAAGGCCGTGCGGTGTTGGGCAAGCGGTTTCGCGGTAAGCCCGGCGACGGGAAAAGAGGCGCGCGGCCCGATATCGGAGATGGCGCCCAGCGCGTCGCCCAGCCGGTCCTGGAGTTCGGCGGCGAACTGCACGGCGTCGCAAGCCATGAGCGCGTCGATGTCCGCGGTCGTTCCGACCCAGATGAGGCTCGAGGTGAGGGGATCGGGTGTCGGGACGGTGGTGAGGGAGCCGAGTTCCCTATGGAGCTCGGTGGAGACGCCGTCATGCGGAACGCTATGGCGGAAGCTGGTGGCGATCGCGCCCTGCTCGTAGCGCCATTCAGACGTCTCGATGCGCGCGGCGTCTCGGCAGATCGAGCGTCGCCCGTCCGCCCCCGCCACAAGCCGCGCACCGATGGTGCGTCCGCCGCTCAGGCTGAGATGCGCCATGCGGTCGCCGATCTCGATGGCCTTGACGCTTTCAGGAATGAGATGTGCCACGACATCTTGCGCACGGGCATAGAGCGCCTCGTTGAGCGTGGTGTTGGCAATGTTGTAGCCGAAGGCTTCGAGCCCGAGCTCCCGCGCATCGAAGGCGATGTCCGGAGACCGCAACAGGCTGCGTGAGGCATCGACGATCCGGACGACCTTCAGCGGCGCCGCGTGCGGGACCAGCGGCGTCCACACCTGGAGCCGCTTCAGGAAATCGACGGAACTCGTCAGCAGCGCCGCGGTCCGCGTCTCAGGACGCGCCGTGGCGGTCTTGGGAGGGGGCGGCCCGATCAGCGCGACCTCGGCCCCCACATGCGCAAGTGCGAGGGCGGCCGCGATCCCGGCCGGGCCGGCGCCGACCACGGCCACGTCGAATGTCCTACCCCCGCTGTCGGCTTCAATCATGCGTCGTCCTGTCGTTCTTGGGTCTGCCGGCTGGTGATAGCCTAGCGGGGTTCGTCAGGCACCGCCATTTGTGCGAAGGGCATCGAAATGTTCGGAAAAATCAAGTTCCGGACCCATGTCGCGGTCGCTCTGGCCGTGGCTTTGGGCGCGGTGTCGCCACCCGCCTTGGGCGCCGACAAGGGCCCGACCGTGTTTGCCGCGGCGAGCCTCAAGAACGCGCTCGATACCGTCGCCGGCGGCTGGCAGGAAAAGACCGGCCGCCAGGCCGTGATCTCCTACGCGGCGACCTCCGCGCTCGCAAAGCAGATCGAACAAGGGGCCGGGGCCGACATCTTCATCTCCGCCGATCAGGCCTGGATGGACTATCTGGCCGAACGCGGCCTGGTTCTACCCGAGAGCCGTTTCGACCTTCTCACGAATCGCCTGGTGCTGATCGCGCCCGTCGGGTCCGAGCGTACCGCGGAGATCGCGCCCGGCTTTCCCATTGCCGAGCTTCTTGGGGATGGGCGGCTTGCGGTCGCCGGGGTCGATGCGGTGCCCGCGGGCAAATACGCCAAGGCCTCGCTGCAGAGCCTCGGCGTCTGGGCTCAGGTCAAGGACAGGCTGGCCCAGTCGGAGAACGTGCGCGCCGCGCTGCGCCTGGTCTCGCGGGGCGAAGTGCCGCTCGGGATCGTCTACGCGAGCGACGCCAAGGCCGACCCCAGCGTGAAGATCCTAGGGGTGTTCCCTGAGGACAGCCATCCGCCGATCGTCTATCCGGCCGCCAAGCTCAAGGCCTCGACCTCACCTGAGGCGAGCGCCTTTCTCGACTATCTGCGCACCCCGGACGCGGCCCAGGCATTCGAGCAGAACGGCTTCACCGTGGTCAAATCCGCCGCGCCCTGACCGGGGCCGGAAAGCCAGCAGATCGGGCATGCCGAGAATCCAGGGGACGACCCGTCCAAGCGAATTTTCTCTTGTTCTTTGGGGGCCTAGACTCGGCGTCTGGGCGCGGGGAGACGGCCGGGCACGCCATCTTCAATCTGAGCGTGTCGTGGCCGATGAGCAACAGTGGTCCACCAAATCCCCATCGTCGTCCCACTGTCACAAGCGCGTCACTGGCCAGGAAATAGAACGGTATCGGTCGCTCTCGGCAAGGGGAGCGGAACGGTTTCGGCGGAGGACAGAGAATCCTCCCAACCAACGAAGCAGATTAGCGAAACAGGCAACGTTAAACAAAGCAGTGGAGAGGGTCATGATCGGGGGACTACGGAAAACGAGCCTCTATTTGCTCGCAGGCGCGAGCGCTATTGGCATTCTCGCCTCTGGGGGCACCGCGGCGAAAGCCGGGAGCGTCCAGGAGCTCGAAGCTCAAATGCAGGCCATGCAGGCGCAGATGAGAGATCTGCAGCGCCAAGTGAGCCAAGCCAAGGCCGAAGCAGCGTCTGCCAAGAGCGGCGGCGGCGGCGGCAGCGATCTTGATTTGAAGGTGAAGTGGAAGGGTGCGCCGGAGCTTTCCAGCAAGGACGGCAAGTTCAAGTTCAAGGTTCGTGGCCGCCTCATGGGTGACTACGACCACATCGATCAGGACGAGGCGATCACCGGTGAGCCGAACATCAACGGTGTGGAGATGCGCCGCGCGCGTCTCGGCGTTGAAGGCGTCGTCTATTACGACTGGAAGTACAAGTTCGAGGTGGATTTTGCCGGCGGCAACGAAGCCGAGGTCAAGGACGCCTATATCGCCTACGCCAACTGGGCGCCGTGGGAGAAGTCGGAAATCATCCTTGGTCAGTCCAAGGTCGCCAACTCGTTGGAAGACCTGACCAGCTCACGTTTCATCACCTTCATGGAGCGCTCGGCGTTTATCGATGCCTTCGGGATCGATCGCCAGATCGGTGCCGCCATTTGGGCCGGTGACGAGCATTGGTCGTTCCAGACGGGCTATTACGGCAGCAATGTCGAGGACCAGGGAACGTGGTTGGAAGACACCACCGCCATCGCCGTTCGCGGTACCGTCGCGCCGATCAACACCGACACCACCGTCGTCCATTTGGGCGCGAGCTACCGCCATCGCGATGCTGGCACCCCGAAGGAGGAGCCGGTCGACGCTCTGTTTAGGTATCGGGCCCGCGGCGCCGATCTGCATTTGGCGGATCGGTTCGTCGACACCGGCCATATCGGCCAAGACGACGATATGTTCAATCTTGAAGGCGCGGCCGTATACAAGCGCTTCTCGGTGCAAGGCGAGTACGCACAGCTCGAGAGCAACATTCCCAGGAATATCGCTCCGGGCGTCAGCCCCACCTATAACGGCTACTATATCGAAGGCAGCATCTTCCTGACCGACGATATGCGGAACTACGAAGCCGACGAAGGTGCGTTCGGCCGCGTGAAGCCGAGGAACCCCTTCTGGGGCGGCAGCGGTGGCTGGGGTGCATGGCAGCTTGCCGGCAAGTATGACGTCATCGATCTGAGTGACGATGCCATCCTCATCGCCAACTCGACGGCCGTTAATGCCGTCAGCTGCGGCAAGTGCGGTGAACAGACGACGTGGCTCATCGGCCTCAACTGGTGGATGACCAGCCATACGGCGCTCAAGTTCAACGTGACGCAGTCTGAGATTGATGGCGGCGCCAACGACGGAGCCACCATCAACGGCTTCGGCATGCGCGCCCAGATCGACTGGTAGCCGACCGACTCCAAACGAAAGAACAGTCCCCTTTCGCCTAGAACTGCCGCCGTCCCTGTCCAGGGCGGCGGCTTTTTCTTCCAGCACCTGGCGGAAGGGGACTCTCTCGACCATGAGGCGATCATCGGGGCCGAGCCTCGACGATCGCCTCTTGAGTCGGGCCGAGAGCTTGCCATCCGCACGCGGCACGCGCCGCCAAGTCCATGAAACCCCTGCCCATTATCGCCCCTTAACGCCGCGTTAACCATGAAGCTGCCAGGGTCCAACCACTCCGGCCGACACGCTCTCGGGGGGCAGGAGGACACACGATGGGGAGGTTTTGGACCACCACCAGTGTTGCGTTGATCTTCGCCTCTGCGCTGGGCCTCACAGCGCTCGGCGTTACGACGCCTGCCAGGGCCTTCCAAGAGATCCCGGTGCCGCCCCCGACTGCGGGCGCGCCGGCGCCAGACAGCAAGGTGCCACTGCAGGCGCCAGCCTTGGCTCTCACCACATCCCACGCGACGCCCGATGAGGCGTCGGCGCGCGCAGGCCTGGAGATCTTCGGCTATGCCATCATGCCCGAACTCGATTTCGGGCTCGACTTGCTCTATGGCCAAGATGAAGAGCAGCTACAGCGTGGGCGGGGCCTGACGAGCTTCGATGTGGGCAATGACGTCAAGGTGCTGGGAAAGATCAAGCGTCGCTTCTAGCCGCGGCGCCTGCCGAAGGACGCCGCGATGAGCCGCCGGGTCCGGGCTGCCTCCGTTCACGTTCTCACCGCCATCGGGGCCGTGCTCGCGCTTCTTGCGCTTCGTGCGGCGCATCAGGCCGATTGGCAGATGATGTTCGTCTGGCTCGGTATCGCGCTGCTGGTCGATGCGGTCGACGGACCCCTGGCCCGGGCCTTCGACGTCAAGGCCGTGCTGCCGCGCTTTAGCGGGGAACGGCTCGATCTCATCGTCGACTACCTCACCTATGTCGCCATCCCGGCCTTCGTGCTCACCGAGACCGATCTGCTGCCGGAGCTGTCCCGCTTGCCCGCGGCCATCGCCATCCTGCTCTCTGGCCTGTTCCATGTGTCGGACACCGGCAGCAAGACGGAGGAGGGGTATTTCGTCGGCTTCCCGGCCATCTGGAATATCGTGCTTCTCTATTTGTTTGTGCTCGGCCTGCCGCCTCTGGGGGCGCTCGTCCTGGTCGCGAGCCTCGTTGGCCTCACCTTCGTGCCGATCCTGTGCGTGCACCCGTTTCGCGTCATACGCTTACGCATCGTCACGGCGCTCGTCGCGCTGCTGTGGGCGATCGCGGCAACGCTCGCCATCGCCAATCCGTTCCCGTCCGCTCCCTGGGTTCAGGTGACATTGCTTGCGGCGGCGGCCTATTTTGCCATTTTGGGGCTATGGCGTTCGTTCCGCCGCTTCCTGTGATGCATCGGACAATGGACCGCGCTCACGGTCTAAGCTAATTAGCTCTGGGTACCTCACGACCACACCAAAGCCGGATCCATGTCCTTCGTCGAATTTCTCACCGATCCAAATGTATGGGCGAGCTTTCTCGCCTTGAGCGCGATGGAGATCGTGCTCGGCATCGACAACGTCGTCTTTATCTCGGTGATGGTGCAGCGGCTGCCGAAAGAGCAGCAGTTGATGGCGCGGCGTGTCGGCCTGTCTTTGGCGCTGGTCTTCCGCGTGATCATGCTCGCCTTCATCGCCTGGTTCATCCACATGACGGTGCCGATCTTCACTGTCGGCGACTACGCCTTCTCCTGGCGCGACTTGATCCTTCTGGCCGGCGGCCTGTTTCTGCTGTTCAAGGGGACGCGCGAGATCCACGACGGCATCGAAGGCGAGGAAGACGAGAACGGCGCAAAGCTCGTGGTGCAGTCGCTGACCGCGGCCATCGTGCAGATCGGCATCATCGACCTGGTGTTCTCGGTCGATTCCATCATCACCGCCGTGGGCATGGCCGAGCACATCGAGGTGATGATCGCCGCCGTGGCGGTGGCCATCGCCGTCATGTATTTCGCCTCTGGCCCGGTCGCCGGGTTCATCGAACGTCACCCGACGACCAAAATGTTGGCGCTGTCCTTCCTGCTGCTGATCGGCGCGGCGCTCGTGGCGGACGCCTTCCACTTCCACATCCCACGCGGCTATATCTACTTCGCCATGGCGTTCTCGGCCGGCGTCGAGATCATCAACGTGCTGGCAACTCGGAAGCGCCGGAAGACGAGAGCCGCGGAAAAGAAGGCGAAGCTGGGCGCGAAGGGTTGAGAGGAGCGCCAAGGGGCCAGCGGCCCCGCCTATTAACAATGCCTCTTAACTTTGTCATGTAATGCCCTTTGCTTAGCCCAAAATTGACCATGTTTTCAGACCGGTATGCCCCTCAGTCATTTGCAAGACAATATGGGGAAGCGATGAAGACTGGAGCACTCCTTTTGGCCGCGGGTCTATCCCTGACGGCGAATTCCGCCCTCGGTGCCGAGTCCGTGAAACTCGCCGGCGACGAGCTCAAGCAGGCGATCATCGGCAAGACGGTTTACCTCAACGTTTCGGGGTTTGAGCTTCCCATCCGCTATGCGGCCAATGGCCGGATGACGGGCAAGATGGGAACGGTCGCGGCGAGCTTCTCTCGCGGCGACGGCGCGTCCGATTCCGGCAAGTGGTGGGTCGCGGACGATCAGCTCTGCCAGAAGTGGACGAGCTGGATGGACAGCAAGCAGTATTGCTACAAGCTCACCCGGACCGGCGCGACGGTGCGCTGGGTGCGCCATGACGGCCGCTCCGGCACCGCCCGGATCGGCGGCTAGGAGCGGGCCGAGCCACAACCGCCACAGTCAAGTTCAAAGGTCTTTCAAAGAGCCGCCGCCGGGGCGGCTCTTTTTGTTTGCGCGCCAAGGCGCTGCTCCAGATGATATGGCGAGGACGACCGAGCCGCCTAATTTATGCGCACAGTACAAACTCTTGTGCATGACGCCGGCGGTGCATTACGTTCGTCACATCGCGCCGCATAATACGGTTCATGCGTATCATTTGTCGCGTTGTGTCAGTTGCGTTCAGCGTTGTAGGCCTGCGGTGTGAGTGCGGATTCCGAACATATTGAGCTGTTGCGTCGCGGCCCGCGGCCGTGGAACGAATGGCGGGCCGAGAACCCATCCATCGTGCCGAACCTCGTCGGCATCTCTCTCACCATTGGCGACCGTCAATTGGGACCCATCAACGGCGGCCCCATCAACCTCGCCCATGCGCGTCTGCGTCATGCGTCCCTCAGCCACGCCACGCTGACCGGCGCCGATCTACGGGGCGCCGACCTCGCCGACACCGATCTCCGGGACGCGCGGCTCGAAGGCGCCGATCTTTCGGGCGCGGATCTGAGCGATGCGGTGCTCGAGCGCGCCGACCTTTCGCGTGCCGATCTTTCCGCTGCCAATCTCTGTGGCGCGAACCTGGCCGATGCGCGCAACCTCACGACCGCGCAATTGCACGGGGCGGAAGGCGATGCCACGACGGTGCTGCCGGCCAATGTCGAGCGGCCTCTGATCTGGACGGTGGCACAAGCGGTGGACAGTCAGCCGGTGGTGGTACGGACGGTCCCGGGCCGTATGGCGGAGCCTCGCGCAGAAGAGCCTCCGCAAGGCAGCCAGCACGTCACCTGGCTCATTGGCGGCCCGCGTGGCCTCGGCCGTCCCTCACGCTCCGAAGATGCGTCTTTCGGCGAGCCTGGCAGCGTCTAGCGGATCACGCGGGGACTGGCGGAGGGGGTGGGATTCGAACCCACGAGACGCTCGCGCGCCTGCCGGTTTTCAAGACCGGTGCCTTCAACCACTCGGCCACCCCTCCAGCTTGATTTCCAACGCCTTTGCGACTCCCTGAGAGGGCCGAAAAGGGCTGACTTGGCACCGGATTGGCACCGTAGACGTTCTATTGGAGTTCCGTGAACGCACCGTCAAGTAGGCGGCGGCTTCATCGTCGGCATTCGCGATCAGGACAGCGCCAGGACCCGTACACATTACACCTCCCGGGCGCGGTTTCATGGGTCGGTGGATAGCGGTGTGAAATCGCGCGGTATGACCCGTGTCGCGGCCTGAGCCGCCGAGGCTATCTGGTCAAGTCGCGACAGGAACGAACCTACCGCGTGAACTAACAGGTAGACCGCCACCGCGAGGACAAGACCAAGACCCACCCGAGGGACGACCTCATAGGCGAAGGCGTTGATCCAGCTATACCCCTGTTGCTCCGACTTTCGAGCGACCACTTCGTATGCGCTGTCAACACCAGCTAGGAATGTTGCCGCAGCGAATAGAAGTCCGAGACGATTGGCACGCCGAACTGAGATCAATCTTCGCCCTCATCATGCGGGTTTTGACGTCTGGTCATTCATTGGAGCCTCCTGTTGGCTCCCACGCCGAGATAGGATCGCAAGAAATGGAGCCGGATGCTAGGTTCTGCTGAAAGCGAGTGGAGGGGCCGAGGTCAGGGAGAGCAGGTACTCATGATAGCGAAGATCGTAGTGCTGTATCTGACTGTTTACAGTTGCGACACTGGCGCGGTGCTATTTCAGAGCACACGCCAGATGCCCGACGTCTCAATAAGCGGCAACCGGATAGAGGATTGCCGCACAGTCGGCGTGGATGAAGCGAAGACGCTGACGCGACGCTTCCAGTGGAAATTTCCTCACGCAAGTGCCAACGTGGTCTGCAGATGGGAACTCCCGTCGCAACGCGCTTGAGGCGTGCCCGGCAAATGCCGCGCCCCTTAATCTGTCAGGACTTCACGCAACCGCTCCGCCGCTTCCCGACGCGATATCTTCCGGCGCGACCGGTCCAACAGAACCTCCGCGCACGCGAACGCCGCCTCATTGCCCCTGACCTCGACCGCTGATTCCAGTCGTCCCGCTGCAGCCTGCCTCACATCCACCTGATGCATGAACCAACTCGCGAGCATTCCGGGCCAGCCGAGAAACCGGCAACCAATATGGAACTGCAAATGCCGGTAAAACTGCCCCGCCTGTCCATGCGCCACCAAACTCTTCTTGATGCCATCGACCGGGAGTTGCCGCGTGGCCTTTTCTGACAACGACCCTTCATAGGCCAGCCGCAAGAAAAACAGCCCCAGCCCCAGGCGACTGCAAGCGCCCTCGGGCTCCCCGTAGCGCACCAGCCGCGCCACCAATCGATCACAGGCTGTTCGTTCGGTCACCGTGTTCATGGCGAACACATTGACGCTGCCAGATATCCTTTCAACCCTCGGCTGGTGTCTTCGTGGAAACCTGCTCTTAGGGCTTGAGCATTATCTGCTTGTCTTCCGGGTGCTCAACGATCCTTCATAGAGACATGAACCCCAAGCCAGACTCTCTGGGCCGTGAGGCCACGCGTCCCCATCACATCCCGTTAAAGGGATGGTGGCAGATCGTGAAGAGGGTGGGGAGCAAGATCGTCAGCGACAATCTCCAGGTGGTCACGGCGGGCTGCGCCTTCTACGCGCTGTTCGCCATCTTCCCGGCGCTCTGGGCATCGATTTCGCTGTTCGGGCTGACCACCGACCCAGATACCGTGGAGCGGCAATTCGGCATGCTCGCCACCGTGTTGCCGCCTCAGGCCTATGACATCGTCATCGGTGAGATCCGCAGAATCGCCGAGACATCGAGCAAGGCCCTGGGCTGGAACTTCGCCGTCGGGCTCGGCATTGCCCTGTGGAGCGCCAATCTCGGCACGCAGGCCATGTTCTCCGCGCTCAACATCGCCTATGGCGAGCCCGAGCATCGCAGCGTGCTGCGGATCTATCTGAGCGCCTTCGCCGGCACCATCCTCGGCATCATCGGCGTCGTCGCCATGCTGTTCGCCGTCGTCTATGTGCCGATCCTGTTCGACGATACCGGACATGCGGGCGCGTACGAGACGATCGTCAGAGTGGCACGCTGGCCATTCCTCGCAATTCTCGTGCTGTCGCTTCTCGCCTTGATCTACCGCTTCGGGCCGAGCCGCCGCGGCGCCGAATGGCGATGGATCAGCGTTGGCGCGCTCTTCGCCACGACCGTATGGCTGCTCGCTTCGTTCGGCTTCTCCTACTACGTCAGCAACTTCTCCGGGAACTACGACCGGATGTATGGCTCTCTGGGCGCAGTGATTGTTCTGCTGTTCTGGCTCTACCTCACTTTCTTCATCGTGCTGGTGGGCGCGGAGATTAATGCCGTGCTCGAAGTGGAGACGGCGCAGGACACAAGACCCGGCGAACCGGGCGGTCGGTGAACGCAAAAAGGGAAGGGGGCCTTGTGCCTTAGAGGCGCTTGGACTCAGGCTTGATCCGGTGCGCTGCGCCGCTGCCATCGTCGGCGCAAGAGCCCCACGGCCAGGACGAAGATCGCGCCCAAGGCCGCGCTGGCGGTGTGCCCGGCATGACCCATGGCCGGGTCGATATAACTGGCGATAATCGGATCCTTGGAAATGATCTCGCCGGCGATCCAACCAAGCAGCGCGGCGCCTGCCCATACGATGATCGGAAAGCGCTCCAGCAGCGACATGACGATCGCCGCACCCGCCATGATCAGCGGAATGCTCACCGCAAGTCCGAACATCAGGAGCGCATAGCTGCCGCGCGCGGCCATGGCGATCGCTATGACATTGTCGAGGCTCATCACCGCGTCGGCGATGGCGATGATTTTGACGGCTTGCCAGAGGCTGGTGGACGACTCGACTTTGTCGCCGCAGTTCTCCTCTTCGCCGGTAAGCAGCTTGATTGCGATCCAGATGAGGAGCACGCCGCCAATAAGCTTCACATAGGGCATCGTCATCAGCGTCGTCACCAAGCCGGTGAAAACGATACGAAGAGCGATGGCGACGAGAGTGCCGAGCGCGATGCCCATGGCCCGCTGGCTGGCCGGGAGCTGGCGGCATGCAAGCGCAATGACGACAGCGTTGTCGCCCGACAACAAGAGGTCGATCCAGATGATCTGCAATACTGCCAGCCAAAAGGCTGGATCGCCCACAGACATGCCGCGGCCTACCCCCTTGATTCTTCGAGTGCTTGCCGGCCCCCTCAGACCCGGTCGAAGCGCTTACCCTTTGCCACTAAAAACGGCAAAGGCAAGACAAGCCATATAGTCACTCCGGGTCCTGTTTGAAGGAGCACACGATGGCCGTGGAAAGGGCTCCTGACATGGCTTTGCGGGAAGGACAAGGCCTTACGGATCGCCTATGCTGTGCCTGTCGGACGAATCGGGCCGCCGCGCCCTACACGGAGAGGAACTTTGCCAGCCATGGATCCCGTTCTGCTCAACCCATTGATCGCACTCATCGCTGGAATTCTCATCTTGCTGATGCCGCGTCTTCTTAACTACGTCGTGGCGATCTATCTGATCGCCATCGGCATCATCGGGCTCGCGCACCACCTCCAGTAGTTCTCCGGGCACAATCGTCCCGGACGGCAGGTAGATGTGCCCCGGATACTGGGGCGCGTCGCCGCATGCTTGGGCGTATTGGTGGCAAAATAGTAATCTGGAACCCCCTCCTTCTATGGCCTATAGTTTCTTCTTCACGCTCACTTGCAAGGGGAGGGCGCGTCCAAAGCGCCCTAGCGGACAACCTGCGGGGCCTTTGACCTACCGCGCCAAAGCGCTTGGAGCCCATCGTGAACGTGCCGAGCGGCATTGCGGTTTAAACATTACGGCCAGATCAAGTGACCGAGAGGGTTGATGGGGCAGAGCAACCAGGTTAGGCGGCGGACCGGAAGAGACCGGCGTTCATCGCGCACCGTCCTGCCGGTCCTTACGCTCGTCCTCATCGTACTGGTCATGGGCGGCGCTTGTGGCGCCTATGCCGGCTTCTATCCCGATTCGACCTGGCGTCCTGTGGCGGCGGCGGCATCGTTGCTCGAGCGAACCGAGACCAAAGAGAATCTGCGCGCGGCGGGCTATGTCTGGACGGCCTTGCGCGGTGAGTCCGGTCTCAAGCTGCGTGGCGCGGTTCCCTCCGAAGAAGACCGCAGAACCATGCTCGGCATGGTCAAGGCGCATTTTCCCGATCTCAAGGTCGAGGAGCGGCTGAAGATCGTCGAAGGCGGTCCTCCGCGGGAGCAATGGCTGGGCGCGGTTAGCTTCGGCTTGCAGCAGCTCTCCCACCTCAAGCGCGGCGCTGTGCGCCTGTCCAATTCCAGCCTCAAAGTGTCCGGCGTGGCCCAAAGCGCCGACGACTATGTCGAGATCAAGAAGGCGCTTGCGGGCCCGCTGCCGGCTGGCCTCTCCATCAATGGCGACGACGTGCGGGCACCCGTCGCCGACCCGTTCGTGTTCACCGCCGACCTTGGCGTCAATGCGCTGAGCCTCGCGGGCAGCGTGCCGAGCGAGGACTCGCGCAAGCAATTGCGCGAGCTGTCGCGGCAACTCTTCGAAAAGCCAGGTCTCGACGACCGTTTGAAGGTTGCCTCCGGAGCGCCCAAGGACTGGGACGAGGCGGTGATGGCCGCACTGCGCGCTCTGAGCCGGTTGGAAACCGGGAAGGTCGCGCTCTCGGGCCTCGCCGTGACCATCGAAGGCGTTGCGCCCGACCAGGGAACGGCCGTGGCCGTGTCTTATCAATTGCGGCGCGATCTCCCCAGCCTGTTCTCGACCTCCGAGAGTATCAAGTGGAAGCAGGCCAGTGCCGCGCGCGACGTCGCCGCAACGGTGCTTCCCCGCATCAAGGCCTATGTGGAAACCAACAGCGAGTGGTCGATGGGCAAACTGCCGCCGCTGAGCCCGCCACGCGATGCGCGATAGCGGCGGCGCGGATCCGTCTCACCAATCGTTGACTGCGAAAAAGGCGCCGATCGCCTCGACGGGTTCTTGCTCTTGGAGCATGGGCGCGTGGCCTTGCTCCGGGACCGTAATGGATCGCAGGTTCGGATGCCGTTCGATCATCTCTTCCAATGTATCTGCGCTGAGCACGTCCGAATGCTCCCCGCGCACCACGAAAGCGGGAACCTGACCGAGCGCCACGAATTGGGGCCAGAGGTCCGGCACCGGCCGGCTTAGATCCACGGTGCCGATGGCCTTGGCAAGCTTGCGGTCGTAAGAGAGGACGAGCCGGCCTTTGCGTTCCTCGAACACGCCGCGTGCCATCTGATCCCACTGTGCGTCGCTGAACTCCGGAAATCCCCGGCCATTGATCTCACGCATGATTTGCACCGCGTCGGCCCAAGTCTTCGGGGTAGGCATACGGCCCACATAGCCGACGATGCGGGCCAGTCCGCGCGTCTCGATCACCGGACCAATATCGTTCAAGACGACGGGCCCCATCGCCGTTGGCCGAAGCGCGGCCATCATCATGGCAATGATGCCGCCGCGCGACGTGCCGACGATGCCCACCTTGTGCAAGCCCCGAACAGTCAGAAAGTCGAGCACGTCGAGGAGCTCGGTATAGGGATCGTAGTTGCGCCAGTTCGTGTCGTACTGCGATCGCCCGCGGCCGCGATAGTCTAGACAATAGACATTGCGCGGCTTCTCGGGGTGCGTGGAGAGATATGTGGCCAGCGTGTGGAAGTCGCTGGAGTTGCGGGTGAGGCCCGGCAAGCAGATCACGCTCCGGAATGTCTCATCCGGAGCCGGGTAGTGGCGAGCGTAGAGTCTAAGATCGTCGAAAGACTCGTAGAAAATGTCTCGCCACGGCTTGCTGTCAAGCTCAGGCATCGTCAACCAACCAACCTTGGGAGCGTATTGAGGTCAAACCTCGCGCGCCGGGAGCGCTCGGGCTCGCAGTGTTTCGCAAACTTGATGGGGGGACAAGCCTGGAAAAGTCAATCGGGCACCTTGAGCATATTTCAGGGTGTCTTGATTTCAGGTGTCTTGGGGAATGGCGAGACGGCGACCGACGCGGTCTCCGAAGGCGGCACCCTCCGGCCGCGATTGAGATCCTGGACGAGATGAAGAGCGCCCTCCGGACCGGACAGCCGGGACCGATAGAGCTGCAGCGTCTCCATGATCTTGATCACGTAGCGCCTCGTCTCGGTGAAAGGAATGCGCTCGATCCAGTCGATCGGGTCGACATCCGGATTGCGCGGATCGCCATAGATCTCCATCCACTCCTTCACCCGGCCAGGACCTGCGTTATAGGCGGCAAGCGCCAGGAAGTACGAACCGTTATAGCTGTCGATCAAATTGCCCAAGAAGGCTTCGCCGAGCTGCGTGTTGTAAGCCGGATTTGAGGTCAACTTCGACTGGGAGTACCCAACCTTGTAGCGACGGGCGACGCCGCGCGCGGTGGCCGGCATTAGCTGCATCAATCCGCTGGCGCCAACCGGACTCTTGGCCGAAGCGTTGAACTCGCTCTCCTGACGAGACAGCGCGTGCACCAACGCGGGATCGATCCGCTCGTCGCGGAGGCTCTTGAACGAGGGCATGACGCCAACCGGGAGCGCGTAGTCGCCCATCGGCAGATCCCTGTTGAAGGCGATCTTCGACAAGCGCAAGGCGATCTGATTGCGGTCCAACTGCTTTGCGAGTTCGGCGAGCAGCACCACTTCGGCGGCATTGTCCAGCGTGCGCGATAGCGCCAGAAAGAATTGCGGTGTCACCCATTCGAGCTTGGCGGCGCGAGCCACGCCAATTGCACGGACGGAGTCACGCGACATGAAGCGGTCGATATCGGCTTGGGTCGGAATCGGCGTAGAGGTCACCGAGAGCCGGGCAGGGCGCGGATCCAGGGCCTGCCGCCCAAGTTGCCCGTAAAAATACTGCGGGTACTTGGCCGCCCCGTGGAAATGGATCACGGCGGAGCCGCGGTCCCCAAGCTCAAGGGCCGTGCGGCCGAGCCAATACTCGCCGCGCGCGATGTTTCGCGAATCCGTGGCGGCTTTGCGCAGAGCAAGGAAATGCCGCAGCGCCGCTTGCGGCTTGTTCAGATAACGCAGCGCCACCCAGCCGGCCAAGAACTCGGCCTCGATGTAGGAATCCCCGGATTCCAGACCATGCTTGGCCGCGATCTGATAAGCGGTCTTGGGGTGACCGTCATTGAGGGCTGCCCGAACGTTGACGCGCCGCTCGATCCACCACTCATTGAGATCGAGCAGGACGTTGGGCTCTAGCGGTGCATCGAGCAGCAGCTTCCAAGCCAGGAGCCGCTGATCCTTGTCCTTGGTGCGCCGCAGCCATTGAATGTTGTTGAAGCGCAAGCCGACGTCGTCATCGAGAGCACCGTCGGGCAAGGCGTCGAGCAGCTTGCCGGCATTGTCCCCGCGCTTGATGACGGCGATGCGGGCATCGACCTTCTTTCGCTCTGCCTCCGGGAGCAGCTTGACCACGCGAAGCGCCGCGGGTGCGGCGGACGCCTTGTCCGGATAAAGCAGCATGTCGATGCGTGCACGGTGATGCTCCTCGGTGAGCATAGAGCCGTATTTGTCGAGGATCTTCTTCTCGACCTCTTCATTGAGCCGGTGGTCGCGCCAGGCCGATACGATGAGAGCCTTGGCCGCGGCGTCGTTGCCTTCCGTCAGGAAGACGCTGGCCAGTGCCGCCTTGCCGGCACCGGTCTGCGGCGCCGAGGCGCCGAAGAACGCCTTGATCTGCTCAGGGGTCGTGTCTCCGAGGAACAAAGACGTCTCCGCCTTCTCGCGGAGATCGTCCTGGCTCGGCCAGCCGGGATGGGCGAGGCGGAAGGCCTCGACATCCTTCGCGTTTAGATACGTGCTCTTATTGTGCTTGTAGCGATACCAAAGCCCGAAGGCGCGCACGGCCCGGTCGGAGATCTTCGCCGCGGTGTCGTCGATCGTGCCCCTGGTCTGCATCACGAAGCGGAGACGGCTCTCATCGCCGGAGCTCAGTTCGTAGGAGAGCAGCGGCTTCAAGATGGAGGCGTAGTCGAGTGCGGGCCCCGGCGCCTTGGGGGTCATCGGATCGCGGTTCGGATTGATGTCCGGCAGCGGCGCGTCGTCGGGCGCGGAGAAGGGTCCCTCCGTCACCTTGGCCGTTTCCGTCTCCTCCTTCTTCTTAGCAGCATCATCGGTCGCAGCCTTGCCGGTCGCAGCATCCTGTGCGGCGGCATCGCCCGTGGCGGCCTTCTCGCTTGTGGGCTCAGCGGCCGAAGACGGCTTCGCGGGATTGCGCGCAGGCGCAGGGATCGCCGCGACCGTCGTCGTGTTGGCGTCGGAAGCCGGCGTTTCGTCCGCTGTGGCCTGCGGGACTGTCTTCGGCGTAGCGGTTACGGATTCCGGCACGGCGGGGACCGTCTCTGGCGGTGTCGCAGACTCCGAAGCAATTTCGGCCGTGGCGCTATCGGCCGCGACGGCGACGGCGCGTTCCGGGTTGCGCTCGGGAAGGGGAATAGACTCGGTTTTCGCCACGGCGGAATCCGGAGCGGCGCACGCCAAGGCGACAAGGCAAGCCAAGGCAACTAGGAATGGCAAATGGTGCGCGCGAATGCGTTTCATGTCGTCGATCGGTACCGGTTACGACCTGCGTCTTAGCGGTCAGGACGTCCCCCGACCGGGGAGCCGCGACGATAAAGGCCTGACAGAGTGTACCCAAATTGAACACTGTCTGAAAGATTCCGGCGGAAAAATGACTACTTACGGCTTGTCCAAGGTCATCGACGCGCTGAGAAGACGCGTGTAAGCCTTTCCCTGCTATTGTACTTTTCAAGATCCGGAATCGTCGCTTTGGACCGGCGGCATCCTTAACGGTGAGGTCCCGGCCGGCCCCCATCGGCTTGCCGCCCCAACCCCGAAACCCTATTGTCCGCCCGGCTTCCCGTCGCATTCCCGCGTACCTCGCCTCGCCAAGGAGCTTTCGCTTTGCCCATGCCGCCGTTTCAAGGCTCGATCACGGCCCTCATCACGCCCTTCCGGGATGGCTCGGTAGACGAGGCGGCGTTCCGCAAACTCGTGGAGTGGCAGATCGATCAAGGCACCCACGGTCTCGTGCCCTGCGGCACCACCGGCGAGTCCCCCACGCTCAATCACGACGAGCACCGCCGTGTGATCGAGCTGTGCATCGAGGCGGCGGGCGGCCGTGTCCCGGTGATCGCAGGAACGGGTTCCAATTCAACGGCCGAGGCTGTCGAGCTGACACAACATGCGAAGGCGGCCGGCGCCGACGGCGTTCTCCTGGTGACGCCCTATTACAACAAGCCGACGCAAGAGGGGCTCTACCTCCACTACAAGGCGGTCAACGACGCCACCGACATCCCCATCGTCATCTACAACATCCCCGGGCGCAGCGTGGTCGACATGTCCGTCGAGACCATGACGCGCCTGTTCAAGCTCAAGAACATTGTCGGCGTAAAGGATGCGACCGCCAACATGGCGCGCGTCAGCCAGCAGCGCGCGGCCATGGGCCACGAGTTCGTCCAACTCTCCGGCGAGGACGCGACGGCGCTCGGCTTCATGGCCCATGGCGGTGTCGGCTGCATTTCGGTGACCGCCAACGTCGCACCGGCGCTGTGCTCTGAGTTTCAGCTTGCCTGCCTCGGCGGCAACTTCAAGCGGGCCCTCGAGATACAAGAGCGGCTGATGCCGCTGCATGACGCCTTGTTTGTCGAATCCAATCCCGGCCCCGTGAAATACGCGGCGGAGAAGATCGGGTTATGCTTGGGCGAGACGCGGCTGCCGCTGGCGCCGATCAGCGCGGCCGCGCGCAAGCGCGTGGATGACGCGGTTGCGGCAGTGGGCCTCGCGGCCGTTTAAGCTCCGAAGGGTTTCAATCATGGCGCCGAAACGCGACAGCGGGAAGCTCGTCGCCGAAAACCGCAAAGCCCGCTACAGCTACGAGATCGAGGATACCCTCGAGGCCGGCATCGTGCTGACCGGCTCGGAGGTGAAGTCGCTGCGCGTCGGCAAGGCGAACATCGCCGAGTCGTACGCCTCGAATGAAGGCGGCGAACTCTATCTGATCAATTCCCATATCGATGATTACAAGGGCGCCGCGCGCGAGGGCCATGAGCCGAGGCGGCGCCGCAAGCTCCTCATGCATAAGAAGGAGATGGGGCGGCTGCTCGGCGCAATCCAACGCGAGGGCATGGCGCTGGTGCCGCTGCGGCTCTACTTCAATGCGCGCGGGCTCGCCAAGCTGCAGCTTGGCCTTGGCCGTGGCAAGAAAATCTACGACAAGCGCGAGACGGAGAAGAAGCGCGACTGGGAGCGCCAGAAGGGCCGGCTCATGCGGGACAAGGGATAAGCATGGACGACGGCGCGTTGGACCAGGTGACACCGGGCACGGTGCTGCCTCACGTGGCGCTGCCGGCGACGGACGGAACCGACATCGCCCCCGCCGCGCTGCCAGGACGGAGCATTATCGCCGTCTATCCCTGGACAGGACGTCCCGGCCAGCCAAACCCGCCCCATTGGGATGACATCCCAGGGGCCCACGGCTCGACGCCCGAGCTCGAAGGCTTCCGGGATCTCTATGCGCGCTTCGCGCGGGCCGACGCGCGCATCTTCGGCCTCAGTCCCCAAGCGCACGACGACCAGCTTGAGGCGGTGGAGCGTTTGCGCCTGCCGTTCCCGATCCTGAGCGATGCGGAGGGGGTCTTCGCGGAGGCGCTGGCCTTACCGACTTTCTCAACCGGCGGCGAGAGTTACCTGAAACGACTCACACTTGCGGTGAGCGACGGCCGCGTGGAATGGGTGTTTTATCCCGTGTCCGATCCGGCCGGGCACGCGGGCGAGGTCTTGCACTGGCTCGAGACGGTGGCCTAAGCGCGATCGGTCGCCCCTCTAATCACCCAGCCTCTAGTCACCCATGGCGTCGTCTTCGGCGTCCTCCACCGAGTAGCCGAGCTTGTCGAGCGCCTCCTCCAGATAGTCCGGCAGAAGCGGCATGCCGAGCAGATAATCCTCGGTCCGGCTGGTGCGCTCGGCGCGCGCGGTCTCCAGCGCATCCTCAAGTTCATCGGGGCCGAACGAGCCCCGTCCGATCCAAGCGAGTGCCACCAGGCTGATCTGCTCGTCTTCGTTGAGATCGTGGATGAACTCCTTCAACTCGCCGAGGGTGGAGTCGTCGGAGAAATCCTCCAGGATGGACTCCGCGTCATGGTCCGACGTCGCGCCTTCGTCCCAGGCGCCGACCTTGGCGCCGAGCTCCCGGGCTTTCAGGATGACAAATCCGACTTTGGTGGATGAGATTTCCAGCCCCGCCATGGGACCTCCTCGATCGATGTTGCTTGCCGAAAGCATGCCCGACTTGCCGGGCGCCAGCAACTCAGTCCTGCAGACTTGCGGCAGCCTCTCCCACAACCGTCTCGAACATCTCCGTGGTGAGCCTGCCCGTATTCGTGTTCTGGCGGGAGCAGTGATAGGTGTCGAACAGCACGAGCCCGTTCGGCAGCTTGTGGCGCGCACCGTGGGCGAACGGATAATCTCGCTTCCTCAAGGCAAACGTATCGACAATGCTGTCATGGGCAATGCGGCCCATGGCCAGCAGCGTGCGCAGATTCGGCTGCGCCGCCATGCGCCCAATGAGGAACTGCCGGCACTGCCTGATCTCGTCCGGCTTTGGCTTGTTCTGCGGCGGCACGCAGCGCACCGCGTTGGTGATCATGCAGTCGACCAGGGAAAGCGCCTCGGGCGCCCGCACATCGTGGCTGCCGCGCGCAAGGCCGAGTTTTAGAAGCGTGCGGTAGAGCAGCACGCCCGCATGGTCGCCCCAGAACGGGCGTCCCGTGCGGTTCGCGCCCTTGAGACCGGGGGCGAGCCCGACGATCAGCAGTCGCGCCGTCTCCGGGCCAAACGAGGGCACCGCGCCATTGAACCAATCCGGATGCGCGGTCGCGTTATCGTGCCGGAACGCCACGAGCCGCGGGCAGAGGGGACAGTCTTTAGGAGGTTCGGGCAGGGCAAGCGAAGGCGGCATGGCGCTATGCCTAGCGCCAGGGTGCGCACAACGCCAGACGATTGCGCATCAGGTCTCGATCAGGTCGCCGGGCTCGAACTCGTCGAGCGGGTCGGGCTCCGGACGCCGGCGGAACTCACGTTGCGCCCGATCGGCCGGGTCACGGCCAATCTCATTCTGCAGGTTCGCGAGATCGATGAACTGGTCCGCCTGCCGTCGCAGTTCGTCGGCCACCATCGGAGGGTTCGTGGTGAGAGTCGAGACGACGCTCACGCGCTTGCCCTTGAACTGCAGGGCCTCGACCAGAGAGCGAAAATCGCCGTCGCCCGAGAACAGGACCAGGTGATCGAGATGTTCGGCAAGCTGCATGGCATCGACCGCGAGCTCGATATCCATATTGCCTTTGATCTTCTTCCGTCCCGTGGCGTCGACGAACTCCTTGGTCGGCTTCGTCACCATGGTGTAGCCGTTGTAACCGAGCCAATCGATCAGCGGCCGGATCGAGGAATATTCCTGATCCTCGGCGAGCGCGGTGTAGTAGAGCGCGCGCACGAGCTGACCTTTCGTGCGAAACATCGCCAAGAGGCGTTTGTAATCAATATCGAAGGAAAGAGACTTGGCGGCGGCATAGAGATTGGCGCCATCGACGAACAGCGCGATGCGCTCGTTAGGATAGAAATGCATTTTGCGTCCTAACACTGAAAAATATGCTGGTGTGCGTTACAACAAACCCTGATTACGCAACCAAGTAGACAACATACGTAGCACAAGGTCCCTCCGCAATTGGTCGCAGCCGCGCAGACACTGGTAGGTTTAGGTTCGAATTGTCCCGGGCCGTGGGGAAGTCCTGCCGAGACCATCACCCGGGCGCTACTTGAATTGAACCGCGCGGGCGTCTCCGTGAAAGCGGTCTCCGCATTCTACGAAACAGCGGCGGTGGGTCGCGCCGGTCAGCCGCCTTACGTGAATGCCGTGGCCTCGATCGATACGAGCCTTCCGGCCGAGGCACTGCTCCGGCGTCTGAAGCAGATCGAGCGGGCATCGGGGCGTCGCGGTGGCACCCCATGGGGGCCTCGCACCCTCGATATCGACATTCTCGACGACAAGGGCCGCGTTAAGCATTGGCGGGGAAGCCGTCCGTGCTTTGCCCGGCCAGGCGCACGGCCGCTCGTTCTGCCCCATCCATGGATTGAAAAACGGCCATTCGTGCTGCGCCCGCTGCTCGACGTGGCACCCGATTGGCGGCATCCGGTCACCAAAAGGACGGCGCAAGAGCTGTGGCGGAGGGTCGCGCAGGACCGGGAAGGGCAAGTAATGCGAAAGCTTTAGCCGTGCTTCGCCTTGCCAGCGCGGCGCAAACTGCATACATAGAGTCTAAATTCGACCCATTTCAAAAGGACTCCCAGATGGCTCGCGTCACCGTCGAGGACTGCGTCGACAAGATTCCGAACCGTTTTGAGCTCGTGCTCCTGGCGGCCCACCGCGCTCGTACGATCTCCGCCGGCGCTCAGATTGCCGTGCAGCGGGACAACGACAAGAACCCCGTGGTGGCTCTCCGTGAGCTTGCCGACAAGAAGATCGCGCCCGACGACCTCAAGGAAGATTTCATCCACTCCATGCAGAAATATGTCGAGGTGGATGAGCCCGAGGCGGAGGCCGTGCCGATGCTGTCGAACGATCCGCGGATGCCTGTACTTGCCCAGGACGATCAATCGTCCGATACGGTCATTGACAGGATGTCCGAGGAAGAGCTCCTGCGTCGGATGGCGACCCAGTCGCCTTCGGATGGTTCGAATGCGGGACCGCGCGCACGCTGAGCGGACATTGAGGCGCGGCAGGTTTTCGATTGCCTCGCCGCGGCGTCATTACGGCGAACGCCGGGACCCAATACTGCCCCTTTCAGCGCTGGCCCCGATCCCGGTTTATGACGGGATGACGACCGTGTTGCGTCCGCTGTTCCTTGTGGGGCTCGCGTCATGACCCGGCAATACGAATTGGTCGAGCGCGTGCTGAGCTATCAGCCCACCGCCAACGAGGCGATGCTGAACCGCGCCTACGTGTATGCCATGCGCGCCCATGGCAATCAGAAGCGCGCGTCCGGGGCGCCGTATTTCTCCCATCCGCTCGAAGTCGCCGCCATCCTCGCGGAGATGCGCCTGGACGACGCCACCATCGCCACCGCGCTCCTTCACGACACGATCGAAGATACCGGCGCCACGCGGTCGGAAATCGACACGCTGTTCGGCGCCGAGATCGGCACGCTGGTCGACGGTCTCACCAAGATCAAAAAGCTCGATCTTGTGACCAAGAAGGCCGAGCAGGCCGAGAACTTCCGCAAATTGCTGCTGGCCATCTCCACCGACATTCGCGTGCTGTTGGTGAAGCTCGCCGACCGCCTGCACAACATGCGCACGCTCAAGCACATGAGGCCAGCAAAGCGCAAGGTCATCGCCGAAGAGACCATGGACATCTATGCCCCGCTCGCCGGGCGCATGGGCATGCAGTGGTTGCGCGAAGAGCTCGAGGATCACGCCTTCCGTTGGCTGAACCCGGAGGCCTATGCCGCCGTGGTCGAACGCCTCAAGATTCTGCGCGAGCGCAACCAAGGCCTGATTGACGAGATTGAAGGCGCTCTCACCACCAAGCTGAAAGAGGCGAAGGTCAAGGGCGTGGTCTCGGGCCGCGAAAAGAAGCCATACGCCATCTGGAGCAAGATGGAGCGGAAGCAGATCTCGCTCGAGCAACTCTCCGACATTTACGGCTTCCGCATCGTCGTGCCGAAGATGCCCGATTGCTACCATGCGCTCGCCGTGGTGCACACGACCTGGCACGTGGTGCCCGGACGCTTCAAGGATTACATCTCCAACCCGAAGCAAAACGACTATCAGTCGATTCACACCACGATCGTCGGGCCGCGCCACCAGCGCGTGGAACTGCAGATCCGCACCGAGCTGATGCACTCGGTGGCCGAATATGGCGTCGCCGCCCACGGCCTCTACAAAGACCGCAACGGCGCCAATGGCAGCAGCAAGGTCCCCTCACAAGACTCCAACGCCTATCGCTGGCTGCGCCATCTGATCGGCATGCTGTTGGAAGGCGACAACCCGGAAGAATTTCTCGAGCACACCAAGCTAGAGCTGTTTCAGGATCAGGTGTTCTGCTTTACGCCGAAGGGACGGCTCATCGCGCTGCCCCGGGGCGCGAACGGCATCGACTTTGCCTACGCGGTCCACACCGGCGTGGGCAATACCTGCGTCGGCGCCAAGATCAATGGCCGGCCCATGCCGCTTTCCACACCACTCAGGAACGGCGACGAGGTCGAGATCATTTGTTCCGCGGTCCAACAGCCGCCGGTGGCCTGGCAGAGCCTTGCTGTCACCGGGAAGGCCCGTTCGGCGATCCGGCGGGCCACGCGCGACGCCGTCCGGACGCAATATGGCAAGCTTGGCCGCGAAATCCTCGACCGGGCCTTTCAGCGCCACGGCAAGACGTTCAGCGAAGCGACGCTCGGCGCGGCGCTCGGGCGGCTGTCACAAAAGACCGCCGATGACGTCATGGCCGCGGTGGGACGAGGCGAACTGGCCTCGGCCGACGTCATCCGCGCGGTGTTCCCGCAGGAGGTGCCGCCGGAGCCGCCGAAGCGCCGCCGCGAGGTGAAGCGCACCGAGGAGGGCTGGTTCGGGCTCGGCAAGGTCATGGGGCTCAAGTTCCGCTGGCCGGGAGCGGCCGGGCGAGGGCGCCCTGAAGGATCAAGCGGCATCCCCATCCGGGGTTTGCGCGGCGAGCTGCCGGTGAATTTCGCCGAGGGCGGCGCCGTCCCTGGCGACCGTATCGTCGGCATCCTCACGCCCGGCCAAGGGATCACCATTTACCCCATCCACGCGAATGCACTGAAGGCATTCGACGAGGAGCCCGAGCGCTGGATCGATGTCACCTGGGATATCGACGAGGACAACCCGCAACGCTTTCCCGCCAAAATTGCCGCCACGGCGATGAACGAGCCTGGGAGCCTCGCCCAGGTGGCCTCGGTGATCGGCGAGGCCGACGGGAATATCGAGAACATCAAGTTGACCAACCGCGTGCCGGACTACACCGAGATGTTGATCGATCTCGAGGTCTGGGACCTCCAGCATCTGAACGAGATCCTAGCCGGCCTGCGGGCCAAGGACGTGGTGAGCAGCGCCGCGCGGGCCGAAGGCTAGGCCTCTCCACATCTAGGCCTTGGCACATAACGGCTAGGCGCCCCTGGCATATATAGAAACTTAGCCCAAATATGGTAGGGCTCAGTCGCCCAAGGGACCGGCATCAGCCGCGCCGATGGCCGGTTCTTGGAACGAGGTAGTGATGCTGTTCAGGCGCCGCGAGGCGGAGAGTTTTTTCGAACGGTTGCGCGTGCATCTTTGGCCGCGCCGCAGTTGGAGCCGTTCGACCCGCTATATCGTCCATCGCGTGCGCCGCTTGAGCGCCACGCCGCATGCCGTTGCCCTGGGCTTCGCCGCCGGGGTCTTCGTCTCCGCGACCCCATTCATTGGCGTCCATATGCTGATGTCGGCGCTTCTGGCGTGGATTATCGGCGGTAGCATGGTCGCCGCCGTGCTCGGCACCTTCGTCGGCAATCCGATCACCTATCCGCTGTTTTGGTTTTCCACGTTCGAGGTCGGCCGTCTGATGCTGGGCGGCGCGTCGGACAAGCTGCGGATCGATCTGTCGAGCGGCATCTTCCAGACGGATCAGCTTTGGCCGCTTCTGAAACCGATGACGCTGGGCGCGCTGCCCGTCGGGCTTGCGCTCGCAGCGCTCAGCTATGTCCTGGTCAGGCCCGCGGTGAACGCCTACCAGCACCGCCGGCGCGGATTGAGATCGGCCGTGGAGGTCCAATGAGCGTTCCTCCGATCCGGCTCGGCATCAATATCGATCACGTGGCCACGTTGCGGAACGCGCGCGGCGGTTTTCATCCCGATCCCGTGCGCGCGGCCAAGCTCGCGGTGGAGGCCGGCGCCGACAACATCACCGCCCATCTCAGGGAGGACCGCCGTCACATTCGCGACGACGATATCGCCCGCCTCATGGCCGAGCTCGACTGTCCGTTGAACCTCGAAATGGCGGCGACGGACGAGATGACGGCCATCGCGCTGAAAACCCGGCCGCATGCCGCCTGCCTCGTACCGGAGAAGCGCATGGAGCGGACCACCGAGGGCGGCCTTGACGTGGTGGCCCAACACAACATGCTCGCACCGGTCGTCGCAGAGCTTGTCGATGCCGGTATTCACGTCTCCCTGTTCATCGCCGCGGAGCGGCGGCAGATCGAGGCGGCTTCGCGCTTACGGGCGCCGGCCATTGAAATCCATGTCGGCTCCTGGTGCGACGCGCTCGCCGAAGGACGCATCGAGGACGCGGAGGCCGAGTGGCAGTGCATCAAGGACGGCGCCCATCTTGCCCATGGGCTGGGACTTGAGGTCCATGCCGGTCATGGCCTTAATTACGAGACGGCGGAGACCATCGCCGCGCTGCCGGAGATCGTGGAGCTCAATATCGGCCACTTTCTTATTGGCGAGGCGGTGTTCGAAGGCCTTGGCGAGACCGTGCGGCGCATGCGCCAGGCCATGGACACGGGGCGCCGGACCTTGCGCCGGCACGCGCCGGAGAGAGCGGATCACGGGTGATGATTCTCGGTCTTGGCAACGACGTCATCGATATCCGCCGCGTCGAGAAGACCATCGAGCGTTACGGCGAACGTTTTCTGCTGCGCGTCTTCACCGACGCGGAGCGCCGAAAATCCGAGGCGCGGACATTGCGCGCGGCCTCCTATGCCAAACGCTTTGCCGCCAAGGAGGCCTGCGCCAAGGCACTCGGCACGGGATTTCGTAACGGCGTCTTCTGGCGCGACATGGGTGTCGTAAATTTGCCGTCTGGGCGTCCCACCCTGGAATTGACCGGAGGCGCCGCCCGCGTGCTCCAAGAATTGACGCCCGAAGGACACGAGGTCCGCATCGATCTCACCATTACCGACGACTTCCCGACCGCCCAAGCGATCGTCATCATCTCCGCCTTGAAGGTTTCGGCGCGCGATTGAGCCGTTTGCCTGAACCTTGAGGAGGGTCTATAGGGGCGCCTGTCCCAAGAGAACGGGGCGTGGGACGGGGGCGAGCCGGATATCAAACCGAGGAGAGCTTCCGCATGAGCGTGGACGCCGAAAAGATGGAAGCAAAAGGCAGCGCCAAGGATACGGTCCGCATCATTGTGCATGCGCTGATCCTTGCACTTATCGTGCGGGTCTTCCTGTTCCAGCCATTCAACATTCCCTCGGGCTCGATGATCCCAACGCTTTTGATCGGCGACTATTTGTTCGTCTCGAAATACAGCTATGGCTACAGCCGCTACTCGTTTCCGTTCGGCTTCAACCTGTTCCCCGGCCGCGTCTGGGCGAGTGAGCCTGACCGCGGCGACGTGGTCGTCTTCAAACTGCCCCGCGACAACGAGACGGACTACATCAAGCGGGTGATCGGTCTTCCCGGCGACGAGATTCAGATGCTGCACGGCGTGTTGCACATCAATGGCCAGGCGGTCGAGAAGGTGAAGATCGACGATTACGTGGTGACGGGCCCGAACGACCGCGAGCGCCACATGGCGCGGTACAAGGAGACCTTGCCCAACGGCGTGAGCTATCCCGTACTCGATCTCGTGAACGAGGGCTTCGGCGACAACACCGAGGTCTACAAGGTGCCCGAAGGGCATTTCTTCATGATGGGCGACAATCGCGACAACTCCACCGACAGCCGCTTTCTATCGGAAGTGGGCTTCGTGCCCTTCGTCAATCTGGTGGGGAAGGCGCAACTGATCTTCTTCTCGATCGACGAGAAATCGAGCTTCTGGGAATTCTGGGACTGGCCCACGGAAGTCCGCTGGGACCGCGTCTTCAAGGTAGTACACTAAAGCCTTGGCCAAACGGCGGACCACGGATCTCGGTCAACTTTCCGCCCGACTCGGGCACGCTTTCGCAAAGCCGGCGCTTCTCAAGCTGGCCTTGACGCATGCGAGCGCGCATCCCGGCTCAAAGCCCAACGAGGACAATGAGCGGCTCGAATTCTTGGGTGACCGTGTTCTGGGGCTGGCCGTGGCGGAGCTCCTCATCAAACGCTTTGTGGGCGCGAGCGAGGGCGAGCTGGCGCGCTGGTTCAATCGCCTGGTGCGCACCGAGACATGCGCGGACGTCGCCGAAAGCTGGAATCTTGGAGATTTCATTGTGATGAGCGCGGGCGAGGCGGGTTCGGGCGGCCGCCGCAAGAAAACCATTCTGGCCAATGCCTGCGAGGCCGTGCTCGGGGCCGTCTTCTCCGATGCCGGCTATGAGGTGGCCCGCGACGTCGTCTGGCGCGATTGGGAGCCTCATCTCGGCGAACTCGATGAGGCCGCGCCCGACGCCAAGTCCGTGCTACAGGAATGGGCGCAAGGCCAGCAGCTTCCGCTACCCCGTTACGTGGAGGTTGCCCGCGAAGGGCCGGACCATGCGCCACGGTTTACGGCGGAGGTGCAGGTGGAAGGCGTCGAGGCACAACGAGGCGAGGGCACGAACAAGCGCGAAGCCGAGCAGGCGGCTGCGCTTGCCATGCTTATGCGTGAAGGCGTGTGGCGGCCGGCGGACGATGACTGAGACAGCCAACGACAAGACGCGCTGCGGTTTCGTCGCCCTGATCGGCGCGCCCAATAGCGGCAAATCCACGCTCACCAACGCGCTGGTCGGTGCCAAGGTCTCGATTGTCACCCACAAGGCCCAGACCACGCGCGGGCCCGTGCGCGGCCTGGTGCTTGACGGCGATGCGCAAGTGGTCCTCGTGGATACGCCGGGTATCTTTCAGCCGAAACGCAGGCTCGACCGCGCCATGGCACAAGCCGCCTGGGAGCGCGCGGCCGATGCCGACATCGTGGCGCTGGTCATCGATGCCGCGCGCGGTCTCGACAACAAGCTGGCGCCGATCGTCGAGCATCTGCCCAACATCAAGCGGCCCACCATCGCCGTACTCAACAAGGTCGATCTGGTAAAAAAGCCGGATCTATTGAGACTGACCGCGGAGCTTCTGGCGCTGAAAGCCTTCGACGAGGTGTTCATGGTCTCAGCGCTCACCGGTGACGGCGTCGATGGACTGAAGACATATTTCGCGCAAGCCATGCCGCCGGGCCCGTGGCTCTTTCCCGAGGATCAGTTGTCCGATGCATCTTTGCGCCAGACGGCCGCCGAGATCACCCGCGAGAAGCTGTTCCTGCGGCTCCATGAAGAGCTGCCTTACGCGCTCACCGTCGAGACCACCGATTGGAAGGAGCTGCGAAACAGCAGCATCCGCATCGAGCAGACCATCTATGTGGAGCGCGAGAGCCAGCGCCGCATCGTGCTCGGCGCCAAAGGCACCATGATCAAGGAGATCGGTTCCGCCGCCCGCACCGAGATCGCCGAGCTCGCGGGCGTGCCCGTGCATCTATTCCTGTTCGTCAAGGTGCGCGAGCGTTGGGGCGAGGACCCGGAGCGCTTCCGCGAGATGGGCCTGAACTATCCAAAGGGATAGGCAAAGCCCGGCAGGATAGGCAAGCTGGCCCATGGACTGGAGCGACGAGGGCATATTCTTAGGCGGCAAGCCACTCGGCGAGGCGAATCTCATCGCCGAGATCCTGACGCTCGAGCATGGCCGGCATCTCGGCCTCGTGCGCGGCGGCCGGTCCCGGCGCATCCGTCCCACGCTCCAGCCGGGCAACCTCGTGCGCGTCACCTGGCGGGCGCGGCTCTCCGAGCATCTTGGCGGATTCAATGTGGAGCTGATGGAGGCCCATGGCGCCCGCGTGCTGGACGATCCGCGCGCGCTCGCGGCAATCGGTACGCTTGGCGAACTCGTCAAGCTGCTGCCGGAGCGCGATCCGCATCCGGGGCTCTACGCCAATACGCTGCACGTGCTGCGCTCTTTTGGAGAAACCGACATCTGGCCCGCGCTGCTGGTCTCCTGGGAGTTTCAGCTTCTGGCCGAGCTCGGCTTCGGCCTCGACCTCACGGCCTGCGTGGCGACCGGCACCCTGGAGGAGCTGATCTATGTCTCGCCGCGCTCAGGCCGCGCCGTGTCGCGCGAGGCGGGCGAGCCTTACGGCGACAAGCTCCTTGCGCTGCCCGGCTTCCTCTTGGACGGGAGGGCGCCCTTGCGCGAGGCCGACATCGCCGCAGGATTTGCGCTTACCGGCTTCTTCCTCGAACGCGACGTGCTGGAGCCCCACGGCCTCAAACTGCCCGCGGCGCGCGAGCGGTTGCTCGACCTGTTGTCGCGGAAACCCCGCGCCGCTTGAGCCGACTCTCGCGATGCGCTAAGCGCGAGATATGGGAAAACGTGTTCCGCCCCCTGATTCGGGGCCGATCGAGCCGGTCAATCTGAAAGACGCGCTGGAAGAGCGCTACCTCGCTTACGCGCTCTCCACTATCATGCATCGCGCGCTGCCGGATGTGCGCGACGGGCTGAAGCCCGTGCATCGGCGGCTGCTCTACGCCATGCAGCAATTGCGCCTGGGGCCCCAGGGCGAATTCCGCAAATGCGCGAAGATCGTCGGCGACACCATGGGCAACTTCCATCCCCATGGGAACCAGGCGATCTACGACGCGCTGGCGCGTCTCGCCCAAGACTTCGCCGTCCGCTATCCGCTGATCGACGGCCAAGGCAATTTCGGCAATATAGACGGCGATAACCCGGCCGCAGACCGCTACACCGAGGCGCGGCTTACCGACGTTGCCGCCCGGCTGCTCGAAGGCATCGACGAGGACACGGTCGATTTCCGCCCCAATTACGACGGGCGCGAGCTGGAACCGTCGGTGCTGCCGGCGAACTTCCCGAACCTCTTGGCGAATGGGGCGTCCGGCATCGCCGTCGGCATGGCCACCAACATCCCGCCACACAATGCCGGCGAGCTGTGCGATGCCGCGCTGCACCTCATCAAGTTTCCCAAGGCGACTGCCGACAAGCTGATGACTTTCGTGCCGGGGCCGGACCTTCCCACCGGCGGCATCATCGTCGAGCCGCGCGAGAATATTCTGCAGGCTTACAAGACGGGCCGCGGCTCCTTCCGCCTGCGCGCCCGCTGGGAGCAAGAGGACACCGGCCGCGGCACCTATCAGATCGTCGTCACCGAAATTCCGTATCAGGTGCCCAAGGCGCGCCTCGTGGCCCGCATCGCCGAGCTGCTGCAAGCCAAGCGGCTGTCGTTGCTGGCTGACGTGCGCGATGAGTCCGCCGAAGACGTGCGCCTTATCCTGGAGCCCAAGAGCCGCACGGTCGATCCCGCACTGCTCATGGAGCAGATGTTCAAGCTGACCGAGCTCGAGACGCGCGTGCCCCTCAATATGAACGTGCTGAGCCACGGCAAGATCCCGAACGTGCTGGGCATGCGTCAGGTGCTGCAGGAATGGCTGGACCACCGCCTGGAGGTCTTGGTTCGCCGCTCCAAGTTTCGGCTCGCCAAGATCGACCACCGGCTCGAAGTGCTGGCCGGCTACCTCATCGTCTATTTGAACCTCGACAAGGTCATCAAGATCATCCGCGAGAAGGACGAGCCGAAGCCGGCGCTGATCAGGGCGTTCAAGCTCACGGACGTGCAAGCCGAGGCCATCCTCAATATGCGGCTGCGGGCCTTGCGCAAGCTCGAAGAGATGGAGCTCAGGCGCGAGCACGACGATCTCACCAAGGAGCGCAAAGAGTTGAATGCGCTGCTCCGCTCCAAGGAAAAGCAGTGGATGCGCATTTCCGACGAGATCAAGGGGCTCAAGGACCAGTTAGGCCAGAAGACCGAGATCGGCCGCCGCCGCTCGAGCTTCGCCGACGCGCCGGAAGACGTCGCCATCGAGTTGGCCGAAGCGATGATCGAGAAGGAGCCGATCACCGTCGTGCTCTCGGAGAAGGGCTGGATCCGCTCGATCAAGGGCCACGCGACGGAAGCGGCGAGCCTAACCTTCAAGGAGGGCGACCGGCTCAAGAGCCTTGTGCGCGCGCAGACCACGGACACGCTGCTGCTCTTCGCCACCAATGGCCGCTTCTATTCGCTCGCCGCCGACAAGCTGCCGGGGGGCAGGGGACACGGCGAGCCCTTCCGCCTGATGGTGGATATCGAGGATGCCGGCGATAGCGTCGAGCTGTTCGTCTATGAGCCGGGCCGTAAGCTGCTGGTCGCGAGCGAGAGCGGTCACGGCTTCATCGTGGCCGAAGACGAGGTCGTCGCCATGACGCGCAAGGGCAAGCAGATCCTGAACGTGAAGGGCGACGACGAAGCGGCCGTCTGCGTGCCGGTCGAGGGCGACAGCGTCGCGGTGATCGGCAATAACCGGAAGCTGCTTCTGTTCCCGCTGAAGGAACTGCCAGAGATGCCGCGCGGCAAGGGCGTGCGCCTGCAGCGCTACAAGGATGGCGGGCTGGCCGACGCCAAGACCTTCTCGAAGAAGGAAGGCCTGACCTATGTCGACGCGGCCGACCGGACCTTCACCCTTGCCTCCGCCGAGCTGCGCGATTGGTGGGGGACCCGCGCCCAAGCCGGACGCCTGCCGCCCAGGGGCTTTCCGAAGTCGGGTAAATTCGGCGACAGATTCTAGGGCTCCCTTCCCACGCCGTCATGCCGGCCTTGTGCCGGGCATCCACGCTTTACCACAGAGCAAAATCGAAGACGTGGATGGCCGGGACAAGCTCGGCCATCACGAATGCAAGATTAGAATCAAAAGTGCCTAGCTGCGCACCCAGCCTTTGGCGGTGAGGCGCTCTTGCGGCTGGAAGCGATCCTTGTAACGCATCTTGCGCGAGCCCTCGATCCAGTAGCCGAGATAGACGAACGGATAGCCCTGGCGCCGCGCGAACTCAATGTGATCGAGGATCATGTAGGTGCCCAGGCTGCGCGCCGGCACGTCCGGATCGTAGAAGCTGTAGACCATGGAGATGCCGTCGCTGAGCCGGTCGCACAGGGACACGGCAATGAGCGGTGTCTCGCCCGTCTCGTCGGGCTTGCGCCGGTACTCGGTGACGAAGGTCTCCACCACGCTGTCCTCGACCATGAGCGAATAGTCGAGCACGCTCATCTCGGCCATGCCGCCATCGGCGTGGCGCGCCTCGATATAGTCGCGAAACAGCGAATATTGCTCAGAGCTGGGCGCCGCGGGCATGCGCGTGGCCACCAGATCGAGATTGTCCCGGGCGATGCGCCGCAAGGAGCGCTTGGGCTCGAACTCCTCCACCAGGATGCGCACCGGCACGCAGGCCGAGCAGGCATCGCAATACGGCATGTAGGCGATGTTCTGGCTGCGCCGGAACCCGCCTTTCAGCAAATTGTCGATGAGGAAGCCCGGCTTGTCCCGGGTCAGATGCGTGAACAGCTTCCGCTCCAGCCGGCCGGGCAGATAAGGGCACGGCTGCGGCGCGGTGATGTAGAACTCCGGAAAATTGCTTTTGTGTTCTGTCACGAGCCACCGACCTGAAGCGAATCCAAGTCATCCAGCGGCAAGCTTAGGCGATGGGAGGCGGGGCGCGCAATCCGCCAAGGCTGTCACAATGCCGCGAAATCAAAACTTGGCCGCGAATTCAAACCTTGGAATGGCTCCAAATTATCGCCGATTGATGACGACCACGCCCGCCAGGATGTCGTGGAGGCAGCGTTTGCGCTGGTCGAAAAAGGCCCAGAGCAGGATCGGGAAGAAGATCACCAGGGAAAACCAGAACAGCAGCGCATGGAAAGCCGCGATCAGCGGTGTGACCTTGCCGCCATACCACATGGGCACGGTGAGCCCCATCATGCGCTGACCAACCGTTGCCGCCTTCGGGCCGCCGATGGTGAGCGCGTTGTAGCCGAGGCCAACAGCCGGAAAAATCAATCCGAAGAGCAACCAGGCGAGGCCCAGCGTGAGGACGCCGAGGATCGTGACCGCGACCACGGCAACGGCCCAGAGGAGCGCGATGATGACCGCGTCGATGAGGAACGCGACGCAGCGTTTGCGGATGACCGCCTCGAACAGCTGCGGCTGCGTCACCGGATTGAAGGCATGCGGCTGCGCGCCAAAATCGGCGCTGGTGCCGGTGGAAGACGTTTCGTGCTCGGTCATGGTTTCTCCGAATCGGGGGGCCAAACGGGCATACAGAACATGGGGAACACCACGCGCACAAACAACCGTGCCGCCCTTGATACGCGCCAAGGAGAGGTGGCGGGAGGTCCGCGCAGGTTGCCGAGGTCTAGTGGACGGTTTAAGGATTCTCTTTGAACACCCACGTGGCTTACGGGGAGCCGGGATGCGGACAACGGTGTTAGGGCTCGCGATCGCGGGTCTGCTCGTCGCCATTGGCGATCAGGCGCAGGCTTGTGACGGCAGCAAGATCATCTTCGAAGATAAGTTCGAGGACGATGCCGGCGGCTGGTCCCATAAGGACACGGTCGAGGTGAAGGACGGGTCCTTCATCTTCAAGCTGCCCGCCGACGACATGCAGTCGAACCTCAACGTCACCTTCACGCTCCAGGATGCCGACATTTGCACCGAGGCGGTGTGGCCGCCAGGCGCCGATCAGCCGGTGCTGGGCGCGGGGCTTCTGTTCTGGGGCAAGGACAACCGCAGCTACTACCAGTTCGGCATTTTGAACAACGGCCGCTTCTGGATCGCGCGCAAACAAGACGGCGCTTGGCTCGGCACCATTGCCGCCAATGTCGACTCGCCGGCGATCAAGCGGTCGCCTGGCGCCTCGAACACGCTGCGCGTCGACGCCAAGGGCAACACGCTCGCCTTCTACATCAACGGCACCAAGGTGCGGGAGTTGAGGGGGCAGGCACCAAGCGGCGGCTGGCGCTTCGGTGTTTCCGGCGACAATTTCGATAAGAGCAAGGACGCCACGGTGCTCTTCACCAATATGAAGGTGACCGACTAGCCGCCATCTTTCAGGCGCCGCGCCACCTCAGGCGCGAAATACGTGAAGATCGCGTCGGCCCCGGCGCGCTTGAAGGCCATCAGATTTTCCAGGATCACGCGATCGCGGTCGAGCCAGCCACGTTCGGCCGCCGCCGCCAGCATCGCGTACTCACCGGAGGTCTGATAGACGAAGGTCGGCACCTTGAAGGCCTCCTTCACCCGCCACACGATGTCGAGATAAGCGATCCCCGGCTTGACCATCACCATGTCGGCCCCTTCGGCGATGTCGAGCGCGACTTCGCGCAAGGCCTCATCGCCGTTGGCCGGGTCCATCTGATAGGCCTTCTTGTCGCCGCGCAGTTGCGTGCCCGAACCCACCGCGTCGCGAAACGGTCCATAGAAGGCGGAGGCGTATTTCGCCGCGTAGCTCAGGATCTGCGTGTCGGTGAAGCCGTTTGCTTCCAGCGCGGCCCGGATAGCGCCGATGCGGCCGTCCATCATGTCGGACGGCGCCAAAATATCGCAGCCGGCCTCGGCCTGAACCAGCGCCTGAGTGACCAGCACCTCGAGCGTTCTGTCGTTGTCGACCGTGCCGTCCTCGTCGAGAAGCCCATCGTGACCGTGACTCGTATAGGGGTCGAGGGCGACGTCGCAGATGATGCCGATCTCCGGCACCGCGTCCTTGATGGCGCGCACCGCCCGGCACACGAGATTGCCGGGATTGAAAGCCTCGCTCGCCGTCTCGTCGCGAAGGGCCGGGTCGGTATTGGGAAACAGCGCGATCGCCGGCAGGCCGATGGCCGCCGCGTCCTCGGCCGCCTTGACCGCCAAGTCGATCGACAGCCGGGCCACGCCCGGCATCGACGCCACTTCCGAACGTTCCCGCTCACCGTCGATGATGAACAGCGGCCAGATCAGATCATCGGGCGTGAGACTCGTTTCGCGCACAAGACGCCGCGACCAGTCGGCGCGCCGGTTCCGCCGAAGCCTTGTGGCAGGGTAGCCGGGCTTGAGCGCATCGGCAGGCGTGGCGCCCGTGCGCTTGGCGCGCTCGGTCCGCAACGAAACGGTCTTATCTTTGGACGGTGAGGCCACGCCGCGAAATCCTCAAACTCATACGGAACCATGGGAGGCTACCACTGTGTGGAGCAAGCTGCCAGGAGCGGCAGGAAACATGGTTTGCCGCGCAAATGCGGGCTTACTCGCAAATCTTCACATAGCGCCGCTTCTTCATGTCGAAATGGAAGTGGTCCTTGTGTGCGGCATTCGCCTCGGGCCCGAGCACGGTCTCGAAGGTTTTGCAGGCATCGTCATGGACCGCCCGCAAGAACAACGCGGCATCGCCGGCCTGGAGCGTACGCGCTGGCGGCGGAACATCGGACGTCGCTTCGTCTGCCGGGATCGGTTCAGGCTCAGGGCGGGGATTAACTTCGGGTGAGGGCAGGGGGCTGACGAAGGGGTTCGATTTGATCCTCGCCGCCATGGTGGATAGCCGCGTGGATGGCCGTTCCGAACGGGACACCGTGGAGGCGTGTGGAAGCGGTGAGCGGGGTGGCTCAGCGACGGGCGGCGGCGTAGGCCTGACGAAGGGATTGGTTCCCACCTTGGTCACCGCGGCAAGCGAGCTCCCGAACGAGCGGCGGGCCGACACGGCAACGAGGGCACCGGTCGTCTCCTCCGAGGCTCTCGTCTCCTCGACGGCCAACACCGTTTCGACACGCTGAGGGTTGGGCAGCGGCGGCTCGGGCGCAAGCGGAACGCCCGCGCTGGCGCCGTAGTGCCAGTTGCCCAAGACTTTGTAGCGCTGGCCGGACGCGAACACGAACTCTGAAATGTCGAGCGCGTTGGCGAGCGCGTGTTCACTGATCTTGGTGTTGGCGCCACCATAGCGGTTGCGGCATTTGTAGGACGAGGCATTGCGCATTTTGACGACGCTTGATCCGAGTACCGACGCCGCCGGCTGGACCGTGTCCTTCAACCAAGCGTCCACTGCCACCGCGAGCGTGCAGGTCATCGTCGCCGGCGGGGAGATCGCGACAGCGGGATCGCCGATCGACCTGACCAGGATCGCCGCCGGCGCGCCGCAAATCCCCTTCTTGATCGGGTCGAGTTGATCGTAGTCGAGCGTGATGCCGGCCAGCATTTCGGCGCAAGCCGCGCGGGCGGCGGCGACTTTGGGATCCTGCCAAGGAACCGTCGGCTTATCGCCCGGCAGATCGGGCTTCAGGTCCGGCGCCGGCGTGGCCGTCTCGGCGACCGCCTGTCCGCCGCGCATCGGGTTGCGCTCGGGCACAGGCGGCGCAGCCTCCTGGGCATGCAAGGGCATCGCGACCACGACCAGTCCCGCGACGGCGAGCAAAGCTTTGGAGTGCAAGATCAACACACCACTCACTGCGTCCCTGCCAGAGCTTGTGGTTTCAGCCGCGGGATGCTAGCTGCGCCAAGCCTTTGTAGACCTCGATTTGGACGGAATTGGTGGAGGATCATCGCGGTTGTCCGAAGCGCTTGGCATCACCTTCGAAGAGAACGACCGCGCCGGGGTTGTGACCCTGGACCGGCCGGACAGATTAAACGCGCTTACCCGCGAAATGTTCGAGGCCTTGAGCGCCAACTATCAGCGCTGGGCTCCAGCGCCGCAGATCTATGGCGTGGTGATGCAATCCTCCCACCCCACCGTCTTCTGTAGCGGCGGCGATCTCAAAGTCCTGAACGCGCTGAACCAGCAAGGCGCCACCGAGGCCATACGGGAATTCTACCGCAGCGCCTACAGCCATGTCTGGGTGCTGGAGAAATTTATCCGGCCGAACGTCCCGCTGATCAATGGGCTCGTCTATGGCGGCGGCATTGGCATCTCGCTTCTGGGCACCCATTGCGTTGCCGGCGAGGGCTATCGCTTCGCCATGCCGCAAGTGGGCATCGGCTTTCTGCCGGATATCGGCGGCACGTATTTCCTCCCCAGGCTCATGGGCTGGATGGGCACCTATTTGGCGCTCACCGGCGCCAGCATCGGCCCGGCGGACGCGCATCGCCTAAGGCTCGTCAGTCACACCATTCCGTCCAGCGATTTCGGTGTGATCAAGGCCGCGCTGGCCGACAACCATCCGATCGACAGGCTTCTCGACGGGCTTCACCGCGATCCGGGCGAAGGCGAGCTTGTGCGGCACACACCCGCGATCAACCGCACGTTCTCCGCGGCCTCCGTGGAAGAGATCCTCGCCCGTCTCGATGCCGAGGACGGTGAAGACGCCGACTGGGCCAAGGAGACCGCGGCCGAGCTGCGCAAGAAATCGCCCACCTCCCTCAAGATCGCCTTGGCGCAAATGCTAGCCGGCAAGTCGCTCAGTCTTGCCGAGGCGCTTAAGCTGGAGTTCCGGCTGGCCTCGCGCCTCATCGAAAGCCACGATTTTCGCGAAGGGATCGATGCGCGCATCGCCGGCAAGGGCCGGGCGCCGCAATGGGCCCCGGCAACGCCCGAGGAGGTCGACGATCAGGAGATCGCCCGGCTCTTCTCAACGCCGGTCGAAGGCGAGCTCGAACTCGACGAGCGCGAGCCCGGCCCATAGATTCGGCGGAAAAGCGCCAACATCAACAAGAATTAATACTAGAATTTCATGCAATCTTAAGCGTCTCGCTTAAGCTCATTTTAGGTCAGCCAAGCCTACAGTCCTCATCAAGTTGGGGTTTAACAACAACTAATGAGGGTAGGCGATGAATGTAGCCCTGAATATAGGGACGCACGTGAGCACCGATGGGGCGGAAGACCTCAAAGGGCGTTATCTTGTTTCCTTAAAGCTGGTCGAGCGGCTTCACCGGTTGCTGCTTGATGTCATCAAAGACGAATTCGAGCGCCTCGGCCGCGCCGATGTGAACAGCGTGCAGGCTCTGCTGCTGTACAATATCGGGGATGCCGAGTTGACGGCCGGCGAGCTCACGAGCCGTGGCTACTATCTCGGCTCGAACGTCTCGTACAATCTCAAGAAGCTGGTCGATGCCGGTTATATCCATCACCAGCGTTCGACCACCGACCGCCGCTCCGTGCGGGTGAGCCTTACCGACAAGGGCCAGGAGGTCTCCAAGGTGGTCAACGGTCTGTTCCAGCGCCAACTGCGCTCTCTGGAGCAGGTCGGCGGTATCGGGCGGGACGACCTGGAAGTGCTCAACAAGGCTTTGATCCGCCTGGAGCGCTTTTGGACGGACCAGATCCGCTACCAGCTCTAGACACTTTCGCGATCTGCGATTTTATTTTGGCGCCCCGGTGGATGAACATCCGCCGGGGCGTTTCCTTTGCGGGCGAGACCGCAGCGCAAATTCGCCCCAATTCTCAGCAATATTGAAGATCGAGAGTCGCCGCGCCATGTATCCGTGGCGGTCGGGGCCTCCGAAGAGGGAAGCATTCCAAGGTAAGTAGCGGCGTCTTCTGCCGCCGGCCTGCCAGAAGCGCCCACGGAACTCAGTCTTGGTTAAAGAATTTGTAACACCAAGCATGAGTTCATCAGGCTCGAAACCAGTAGAGCGGCCGGCCCAAAGCGCTTATAGTTAAGCTCGGACCAGAGGCCGCAACGACGGGGAGCGGCGCATGCCGAAATCGACGGACATTCACGCGAGGATCGCGGCCGCAAGCCTCGCCGCAGTCCTCCTGGCCGCGACCGTCCAGCCGTCGAACGCCGGACCCTTCAACTGGTTCAAGGGCGGCGCCGGCAGGGACAACAACCAGACACAGAATTCACCTCAGCCGAGCACAGGTTCCGGCGGCGGTGGAGGTCTCTTTGGCGGCCTGTTCGGCGGCGGCTCTTCGCTTCGTACGGAGAGCCATGACTCTCACAAATCGGAACTGCCTCAGGGCGATCCCGAGGTCGCGATGATTGTCAATCCGGCGTTGAGTACCCCCACGTTGGCCACGCAGAACATCGCAGCGACCCAAGCCGCCATTCAGAAGTACAAGGGCATCGTCGCGCAAGGCGGCTGGCCCAATGTCCCCGCCGTTGCCATGAAGCCAGGCTCGAGCGGTCCTGAGATCGTCACCCTGCATCGCCGCCTCGAGATTGGCGGGGACCTCGTCGGCATGAGCGTTCCCGAGCAGTACGACGCCGCGGTCGTGGCTGCGGTGAAACGCTTTCAAGCGCGCCATGGCCTGCCGCCCACGGGTATCATCGACTCCAAGGCGACGGTGGCGGCGCTCAATGTCCCGGCGAATGTGCGTTTGGCACAGCTTCAGGGAAGCTTGGCGCGGCTACGCAAGCTCGCGCCGAGAGCCGGCAGCCGGTACGTCCTGGTGAACATCCCGGCGGCGCAGGTGGAAGCCGTCGAAGGCGGCCGCGTGGCGCAGCGCCAAGCCGCCGTGGTCGGCAAGATCGAGCGGCCGACACCCGAGCTGTCCAGCACGATCAACCAGGTGAAGTTCAATCCTTATTGGTATGTGCCCCGCAGCATCATCCACAAGGATCTCGTCCCCAAGGGCCGCCAATTCGCGCAGAATGGTCAAAACATGCTCGCGGCCTACCACATGGAGGCCTTCGACAGCCAAGGCAATCCGCTCGATGCGCGGCAGATCGATTGGTTCGGCGAGGCCGTCTACACCTACAATTTCCGGCAGCAGCCCTGGGAGGAAAACTCCCTTGGCTTCGTGAAAATCGACTTCCCCAACAAGGATGCGGTCTATTTGCACGACACGCCGCTGAAGAGCCTGTTCGGCAAGGCGGTGCGCTTTGAGAGCTCGGGCTGCGTGCGCGTGCACAATGTCGATCACCTGGTCGCGTGGATTTTGCGCGGCAATCCGGACTGGAACCTCGCCCGCATCGATTCGATGAAGCACAATGGGCAGCAGGTGAACGTGCCCACGCCGAAGATCCCCGTCCATCTCGCCTATATCAGCGCCTGGGCAACGCCGGATGGGCAGGTGCACTTCCGTCCCGATATCTACAATCACGACAGCGCGGGCGCCTACGCCTCGGCCTATTAGGCCCAAGCAAGCAGCGCAGAGTTTAAGAAGGCCATCCAGGCGTCCTGGATGGCCTTCTTGCGTTGACGCGCGTTGGGGAAGCGACGCGCGCCAGCTCGGACCCAGGTCTTAGGCCGAGAGCTTCACCGGGATCTTGAGATATTGAATTCCGTTCGGGTCGGGCGGCGGCAGATGTCCGGCGCGCATGTTGACCTGGATCGACGGCATCAGCAGGTGGGGCGCGGCAAGGGTGGCGTCACGGGCCTCGCGCATGGCGACGAACGCGTCCTCGCTGACGTCGTCCTTGACATGGGCGTTGTGCTCACGCTCCTCGCCCACCGTGGTCTCCCAGGCATACTGGTCCCGCCCCGGCGCCTTGTAATCGTGGCACATGAAAAGCCGTGTCTCGGCCGGCAAAGTCAGGAGCCGCCTGATCGACCGGTAGAGGGTGCGTGCATCGCCACCGGGGAAGTCGGCGCGCGCCGTGCCGTAATCCGGCATGAACAGCGTGTCGCCGACAAATACCGTCTCGCCGATCTTGTAAGCGATGTCCGCGGGCGTGTGTCCGGGGACATGCATCACCTCGACCTCAAGCGAGCCGAGCGCAAAGCGCTCACCATCGACAAACAGACGATCGAACTCGCTGCCGTCGCCGCTCAAATCGGTAGCGTTGAACACCGGCCGGAAGATTTTCTGTACGTCGCGGATATGCTCGCCGATGCCGACTTTGGCGCCGGTCTTGACCTTGATGTAGGGCGCTCCCGACAAATGGTCGGCATGGGCATGGGTCTCCAAGACCCAGTCGATCGCCAGGCCTGCCTTATCGGCGGCAGCGAGAATCGTGTCGGCCGATTTGGTCGAGGCTTTGCCACTGGCGTGATTGTAGTCGAGCACCGGGTCGACGATCGCGGCGCGCTGCGTCGCCGGATCGGCCACGAGATAGCTCACCGTATTGGTCGGCTCGTCGAAGAAAGCTTGGATGGTGGGGGTAGCGGGCATGTTCGGAAGGCTCCTTTTTTAAAGGAAAGTCTCGATCTCTGTTGACTAATATATTAGCCACTACTAAATTAGCAAGTGCTAATAGAGAGGAACACCCGATCCATGCCGCACGCCCCAGCCGATCTCGCCACATTCGAGGCCAACGCCACGATGGTGGCGGGCATCTTGCGGGCGCTCGCCAATGAGCGTCGGCTCATGGTGCTGTGCAAGCTGGTGGAATGGGGCGAGGCCAGCGTCGGTAGTTTGGCCGAGGCGGCGGGGCTCTCCCAATCCGCCACGTCCCAGCATCTCGCCAAGATGCGCGAGGAGGGGCTCGTCGAGTTCCGGCGCGAGGGCCAGACGCTTTGGTACCGGATCGCCGAGCCGCGCACCGAGCTTTTGCTCGGCTTCCTCCAGAAGCTCTACTGCAGCAACACTTAATCCAGAAGAAGCACGCAAGTTCACGGAGCGCCCCATGAGCCTTCCCACTATCGACCCGACCGACGCCAAACGCCTCATTGAGCAAGGCGCCACCCTGATCGACATTCGCGGCACAGACGAGCGCGCCCGCGAGCACATTCCCGGTTCGCATCATGGGCCGCTCGCACAGATGACCAATTACGCGGGCGTCAATGCGCCGATTATCTTTCATTGCCGCTCCGGCATGCGGACCGCCAACGCCGCGGCCCGCTTGAAGGACGCCGCGCCATGCGAGGCCTATATCCTCGAAGGCGGTCTCGATGCCTGGAAGAAGGCAGGGCTCCCGGTCACCACAGACAAGAGCCAGCCCATCGAGATCTTCCGCCAGGTTATGATCGCGGCCGGCAGCCTTATCCTCGCTTTCGTGCTGCTTGGCGCCTTCGCCATGCCCGCCTTCTACGGGCTGGCGGGGCTCGTGGGCGTGGGACTGGTGTTCGGCGGGGTCTCCGGCTGGTGCGGCATGGCGAAACTCCTTGAGGTCATGCCCTGGAACCGCCCCGCGGTCGGGGGCTGACGTCCATGCCGCTTGCTGCCGTGCCCCTCGCAGCCATGCCGCTTGCTGCTATACCGCTCGGCGTCCTGCCCGTGATGCTGCTCCTGGGCTCCGGCGCCCTTGTCGGCGTCACCTTGGGCCTCATCGGCAGTGGCGGCTCGGTCCTCGCCGTGCCGCTGCTCGTCTATGTCGTGGGGGTGCCTTCGGCTCATGTGGCTATCGGCACGGCGGCGATCGCGGTTGCCTTCAATGCCGGCGCGGGCCTCGCGACCCACGCCCGGCTTGGCACGGTGAAATGGCCGTGTGCGCTGGTCTTCACCGCGGCGGGCGTTGCCGGGGCCTTCGCCGGCGCCAGCCTCGGCAAGCAGCTCGGCGGCGCGGAGCTGCTGGCGCTGTTCGGCGTGGTGATGATCGGCGTCGGCATCTACATGCTCAGTGTACGGCCCAAACCGGCCAGCCACGACGTGCGCCTCACCTCCGAAAGCGCAAGCCGTCTCTTGCCGCGTCTGCTGCTGTTCGGGGCAGGGGTCGGGCTCCTGTCCGGCTTCTTCGGCATTGGCGGCGGCTTCCTCATCGTGCCTGGGCTGATGCTCGCCACCGGCATGGCCCTGCAGAACGCCATCGGCACCTCACTGTTCGCGGTTACCGCCTTCGGTCTGGCCACCGCCACGAGCTATGCCTTCTCAGGGCTCGTAGATTGGCGGCTCGCGGCCTTGGTCATCGTGGGCGGCGTCCTGGGCACGCTGCTCGGCACGCGGGTCAACGCGCAGCTTGCGAACCACAAGCGGGCGCTCGCCAGCACCTTTGCCGCCATCGTCATCTCCGTCGGCCTCTACATCGTCACCAGCGGCATTGTGAAGCTCGTGGCCGCGAGCTGACCAAGACTCTCTCCGCGTCTTCTCTAAGACTCTGTAGGACCGTTGGTTTTTCACCCCGCGCGGGTTAGGCTGGGCCAAAGCGGTCTATCGCTTGGGTGTTGCTGGCGCGCCTGCGCGACATATGGTAAGGCCAGCCAAACGTGCCTAGGAGGCGCCGCGCGGTAGGACAACCCGAGGGCACCCGGCCTCTGGGCCATGCGGGATTATGATTGAGCTCGAGGAGCAGTAAGCCATGACGGCCAGTGATATTCGGCGCGCGGAGGCGCGTGAGAGCGACTTTTTCACCAAGCACCTGGAAGACACCGATCCCGAAGTTTGGGATGCCATCGAGAACGAGCACGAGCGTCAGCAGAATGAAATCGAGCTGATTGCTTCGGAGAACATCGTCTCGCGGGCCGTGCTCGACGCGGTCGGAACGCTCCTCACCAATAAATACGCCGAAGGCTATCCCGGGCGCCGCTATTACGGCGGCTGCCAATATGTGGACGTCGTCGAGCAAATCGCCATCGACCGCGCCAAGCGCCTGTTCAACTGCAAGTTCGCCAACGTTCAGGTCCATTCGGGTTCGCAGGCCAACCAGTCTGTGTTTCTGGCGCTCCTCAAGCCGGGCGACACCGTGCTCGGCATGAGCCTGGCGGCCGGCGGCCACTTGACCCACGGCGCGCCGCCGAACATGTCCGGCAAATGGTTCAACGCCGTCCAGTATGGCGTGACCAAGGACACGAACCTCATCGACTACGACGAAGTCGAGCGGCTCGCGAAGGAGCACAAGCCGGCCCTCATCATCGCCGGTGGTTCCGCCTATCCGCGCCAAATCGACTTCAAGCGCTTCCGCGAGATCGCCGATTCCGTCGGCGCCTATCTTCTGGTCGACATGGCCCATTTCGCCGGCCTCGTTGCGGCGGGCCTCCATCCGAGCCCGCTGCCGCACGCTCATGTCTGCACCACGACCACGCACAAGACGCTGCGCGGTCCCCGTTCGGGCATGGTCGTTTCCAACGACGAAGAGCTCGGCAAGAAGATCAACTCCGCCGTGTTCCCCGGTCTGCAAGGCGGTCCGCTAATGCATGTCATCGCCGGCAAGGCCGTGGCCTTCGGCGAAGCGCTCCAGCCGTCCTTCAAGCTCTACGCCCAGAACGTCATCGACAACGCCAAGGCGCTCGGCGAGACCCTGGTCAAGGGCGGGCTCGCACTCGTCTCCGGCGGCACCGACACGCATCTGATACTGGTAGATCTCCGGCCGAAGAAGCTGACCGGCAAGGTCGCGGAGATTGCGCTCGGCCGCGCCCACATCACCTGCAACAAGAATGGCGTGCCCTTCGATCCGGAGAAGCCGATGATCACCTCGGGCATCCGTCTCGGCTCGCCCGCCGGCACCACACGCGGCTTCAGCGTCGCCGACTTCCAGTCGGTCGGTAATATGATCCTCGAAGTGCTCGATGGTCTCGCTGCCAATGGCGACGAGGGCAATGCGAGCGTCGAGGAGAATGTGAAGCAACGCGCTATCGAGCTCTGCGAGCGTCATCCGATCTACGAGTAAGCCTCCGGCCTGACGATGAACAAGGGGAGGGCGGTGGCCCATGCGGTGCCCCTATTGCGGCAGCGGCAACACGCAGGTGAAGGATTCTCGCCCGAGCGAGGATAACACCACGATCAGGCGCCGCCGCATCTGTGCGGATTGCGGCGGCCGCTTCACCACATTCGAGCGGGTGCAGCTGCGCGAGCTGACGGTGGTAAAGCGCAGCGGTCGCCGGACTCCGTTCGACCGCGACAAGCTGATGCGCTCCGTGCAGATCGCGCTGCGCAAGCGGCCCGTGGATCCGGAGCGGATCGAGCGCATGGTCAGCGGCATCGTGCGCCGCCTCGAGAGTATGGGCGAGAGCGACATTCGCTCCGAGACCATCGGCCATCTGGTGATGGAAGCGCTAAAGGGCCTCGACGACGTGGCCTATGTGCGCTTCGCCTCCGTCTATAAGAACTTCCGCGAGGCCAAGGATTTCGAGGCGCTGCTCGGCGAGCTTGCCGGGACCGAAGGCGAGGACGACGATGCCGATTCCGATCCAGCCACCGCTGACGAAGATTAGGCCGGACCCGATTCCATGCCCATGAATGACGAGGAGCACATGGCGCAAGCCGTCGTGCTTGCGCGGCGCGGGTTGGGGCAGGCTTGGCCCAATCCGTCGGTCGGGGCGATTGTCGTCATGCCGTCCGGGGAGATTGCCGGGCGCGGCTGGACGGCGCCGGGCGGGCGCCCTCATGCCGAGGCCATCGCCTTGGAGCAGGCCGGAGCCAAGGCCGAAGGCAGCACCATTTACGTGACCTTGGAGCCCTGCGCCCATGAGAGCGGCCGCGGGCTCGCCTGCAGCGATGTGATCGTCGCGGCAAAGCCCAAACGCGTCGTCATCGGCTTGCGCGATCCCGACCCCAGAACCGGGGGGCGCGGCATCGAGCGCCTGAAGGCCGCAGGGATCGCGGTGGAGGAAGGCGTGCTCTCGAATGAGGCCGCGGCGGTCACCTTGGGGCATCTGATGCGCGTCGCCTATGGGCGCCCCGCCGTCACGCTTAAGGTTGCGGTCGGCGCCGACGGGCTCATGCGGCAAGGCAACGGTGCGCCGGTCTGGATCACCGGCGAAGACGCCCGCGCCCATGGGCATCTCCTGCGCGCAAGGAACGATGCGATCCTGGTTGGGCGCGGCACCGTCACCGCCGACAATCCGACACTCACCTGCCGTCTGCCCGGCATGTCCTGCCGCTCGCCCGTGCGCGTCGTTCTCGACCGGCGCTTGCGCACGCCGCTGGACGCCAGGCTGTTCGACGACACCATGGTGCCCGTTTGGCTCCTCTGCGCCGCGGGAGGCTCTCATGCAACCGCCGACGCGCTGCATGCCCACGGCGCCGAGATCGTTCCCGTGCCGGTTGACGACCACGGCCTGATCGACGTGCAAGATGCGCTGGAAACGCTCGCCCATCGCGGCATCACCCGCGTTTTGGTTGAGGGCGGCCCATCCGTGGCGCGCGCCTTCCTCGATGGCGATTTTGTCGACGACGCGGTGATCTACCAGGGGCCTGAGCCCGCTGGCGCCGACGGTCTCACGCCGTTTGCCGGGGACGGGCTTGATCGGCTCACGGGAAGCGGCCATTTCACTCTCACAGCCACGCGATCCTTCAGGCCGGACCGAATGACGTGGTGGCGCCGGATACGAACATGTTCACTGGCATTATCAGCGGCATAGGAACGCTTCTGGCGCGGCAAGACTCGCGCTTTGTGATCCGCGCGCCCTACAAGCCCAAGAGCTTGGAGGAGGGCGCCTCGGTCGCGTGCGACGGCTGCTGCCTGACCTTGGTCGAGATCGACAAGGCCAAGGGGAAAGGCTGCGTGTTCGCTGTCGAAGTCTCCAACGAGACCCTTGGCCATACGACACTCGGCGACTTGCAAGTCGGACAGAAGATCAACCTCGAACGCGCTCTCAGCCTTGGCGAAGAGCTCGGCGGGCATATCGTCACAGGACATGTCGATGGCCGTGCGAAAGTCGTCTCACGCTATCCCGACGGCGACAGCGTCAGGGTCCTGATCGAGGCGCCGGCCCGACTGGCCGGTTTCATTGCCCCGAAGGGCTCAATCGCGCTGAATGGCGTTTCGCTCACCGTTAACGAGGTCGACGGTCAACGCTTCGGCGTGAACATCATTCCTTACACTTTGAGCCATACCACCTGGGGAGACCGTCAGCCCGGCGATCTGGTAAACCTTGAAGTCGACCTGCTCGCGCGCTACGCCGCGCGCCTGGCGCAGTATGAAGGCCCGAGGCCGTGACCGCTTTGAGTAAGACATCGAGCAAGACGCCGAATAGGACCGCGCACCGCCAATTCCTCTCGCCGATCGAGGAGGTGGTCGAGGACGCCCGCAACGGCAAGATGTTCATCCTCGTCGATGCCGAGGAGCGCGAAAACGAGGGCGATCTCGTCATCCCCGCGCAGATGGCCACGCCCGACACCATCAACTTCATGGCCAAGCATGGAAGAGGCCTCATCTGCCTCGCGCTGACGCCGGATCGGGCGAAGCAACTTCGTCTCGAATTGATGTCGCGCTCCAACCGCTCGCGCCATTCGACCGCGTTCACCGTGTCCATCGAGGCGCGGGAAGGAGTCTCGACCGGCATCTCCGCCCATGACCGGTCGCACACCATCTCCGTTGCCATCGATCCGACCAAGGACCATCGCGACGTCGTGACGCCCGGCCACGTCTTCCCGCTGCTCGCCAAGGAAGGCGGCGTTCTCGTCCGCGCCGGCCATACCGAAGCAGCCGTCGATCTCGCCCGCCTCGCCGGACTCTATCCGGCAGGGGTCATTTGCGAGATCATGAACGACGACGGCACCATGGCGCGGCTGCCCGATCTGGTGACCTTCGCCCAAACCCACGAGCTCAAGATCGCCACCATCGCCGATCTCATCGCCTATCGCCTGCGTTACGACCACCTGGTCAACGTCGTGGCGCAGACCACGCTGGACAGCCCCTTTGGCGGCGAGTTCCAGGCCAAGGTCTATGCAACGACGGTCGATCCCGCCGAGCATATCGCCCTGGTCAAAGGCGACGTGTCCTCCGGCGGCCCGGTGCTGGTGCGGGTGCATGCCATGAACACCCTCGACGATCTCTTCGCCTCTGGCGGCGACCGTGAGAGCCCGCTGCACAAGGCCATGGAGATCATTGGTAAGGAGGGCCGCGGCGTGATCGTCCTGATCCGGGAGTCCCGGCCAGACGCCATCTCCGCGCGCTTCAACCAAGCGGCCAACGGCAAAGGCCTGCCGCGGCTCATGGAGTACGGCATTGGCGCGCAGATCCTGCTCGATCTCGGCGTGCGGGAGATGGTGCTGCTGTCGAACTCGCCGGCCCGCAAGATCGTCGGCCTCGAAGGCTATGGCCTGAAGGTCGCCGGGCAGTGCGGGCTGGAGCCGGCACCATGACCCGCAAAGGGACGAATTCGGTTCTCATCGTCGAAGCCCGCTTCTACGAGGACATCGCCGACGAACTCGCCCGCGGCGCCATTGATGAGCTGCGCGGCAACCAGATCGAGTATGAGCGGATCGCGGTGCCGGGCGCGCTCGAGATACCCCTTGCGCTCAGCCTGGCGCTCGCCAACGGCTTTGTCGGCCGCGCGGGGCGCCATCGGGCCTGCATCGCGCTCGGGTGCGTGATCCGCGGCAAGACCAGTCATTACGAGATCGTGGCGCGTGAGTCGGCCGCCGGCCTCAATCAGCTCGCTATCGAGCATGGCGTGCCCATCGGCTCAGGCATCATCACCTGTGAGAGCCGCGAGCAGGCTTGGGAGCGGGCATCCGTCGATGGACGCAATAAAGGCGGTGACGCGGCACGCGCCTGCCTCACCTTGATGCGCCTCGAGCAGCATTTCTCCTCCGCGAGCCGGCGCTAGCCCTGATGGCCGAACGCGCCGCAACACCAAATCGAGCCGTCACACGCAGCGCCGCGCGCCTTGCGGCCGTCCAGGCCCTCTATCAGATGGATATGACCGGGATCGACCTGAACGCCGTGGTCGCCGAGTTCGAAGCGCACCGCCTCGGCCAGGAGGTCGAAGGCGATCAGTATTGCGAGGCGGAAGCCGTCTTCTTTCGCGATCTTGTCGAAGGGGTGGTCCGCGAGCAGCGCCAGCTCGACCCCAAGATCGATCAACAATTGGCCGAAGGCTGGCGCCTCACCCGCGTCGATTCCATCCTGCGCGCGATCCTGCGCTCCGGCGCCTTTGAACTTTTCCTGCGCAGCGACGTTCCAGCCCGTGTGGTCATCACCGAATATGTCGACATCGCCCATGCCTTCTTCGGCGAGGACGAGCCCAAGGTGGTGAACGGCATTCTCGACCGTCTCGCGCGCAAGGCGCGGCCGCAAGATTTTGCCGCGCGCGGCGCAGACGCAAAGTAGAAGGGGAAACATGCCCCACGAAGGCGAGTTCGACATCATCGCTCGGATCTTCGCGCCGCTCGCCAGGGAGACGGGCGCGCTGGGGCTGCGCGACGATGCCGCCGTGCTCATGGTCACCGAGGGCCACGAACTCGTGGTGACCTGCGACACGCTGGTCGAAGGCGTGCACTTTCTGAAAGACGATCCGGCAGAGTCCGTGGGCCACAAAGCCCTGGCCGTGAACCTCTCCGACCTGACCGCGAAGGGCGCCCGCGGCTACACCTACACATTGTCGCTCGCGCTTCCGGCCGACATCTCCACGGAATGGCTCGAAGGTTTCGCCGCCGGGCTTCGCCAAGTCCAAGCGCAAACCGGCATCAGCCTGATCGGCGGCGACACCACGGCCTCACCCGGACCCCCGACCATCACCATCACAGCTCTTGGGCTGGTCTCGCATCAGCACGCCGTCTTGCGCCTAGGCGCCAAGCCCGGCGACCGGCTCTATGTGAGTGGCACCATCGGCGATGCCTATCTAGGTCTTCGGCTCTTGCGCGAACCGGCGCTTGCCAAGACCTGGCGACTGAGCGACGAGGACGTCGCCGTTCTCGTCGATCGCTATCGCCGCCCTGCAGCGAACAACGCGCTTGCAATTCTCGTCCGCAACTTTGCTCAAGCCGCCATTGACGTCTCCGATGGGCTCGTGGGCGACACGGAGAAGCTCTGTCAGGTGTCGCATGTCGGTGCACGGATCGAAACCGCGCGCGTGCCGTTCTCCGGCCCGGCCCAGAAAGTCCTCTCGCACGAGCCCGAACTGCTCCCTACGCTCATCACCGCCGGCGACGATTACGGGGTCGTGGTCGCGGTCTCGGAGAAATCCGCCCCTGGCTTCGAATCGGAGGCGGAGGCCAATGGCGCCTCTTTCACCGGCCTCGGGACGGTCTTGGCGGCGGAGGAGGGCCTTACCGTGCTGGACGGCAAGGGGCACCCCCTTGAGCTAAAACACAAGGGATTCAGTCACTTCTGAGGTCGCGGCAAACCTTAGTGATCAAAATGCCGCTTCATGCGGCAGTCTGTTGCTAACGCCTCACAACTTTGGCATTTTCCGCCCGGCTTAAGTTCGCTTCCGGGGGCAACGCAGCTGCCGACACGGTGACCGTGTCATCCATGCGGCCGCGCATCCCTCGTTTCCCAATCAACCCAATAAACGGGGACTGTCATGACCTGGGTTCTCTATCTGATTATCGCTTGCGGTGCGCTTTCCATCGCGTACGGCGTCTGGACAACCAGGGCCGTTCTCGCCGCGGATCCAGGCACTGCGCGCATGCAAGAGATCGCCGCGGCGATCCAAGAGGGCGCGCAAGCTTATCTCAATCGCCAATATCAAGCCGTTGCCGTTGTTGGCGTGGTGATCTTCATCGCCCTTTACTTCCTGCTCGGCCTCCCGCCGGCGATCGGGTTCGCCGTGGGCGCCATCCTGTCGGGCGCCGCTGGCTTCGTCGGCATGAACGTCTCCGTGCGCGCCAATGTCAGAACCGCGCAAGCCGCCACCAAGAGTTTGGCTGGTGGCTTGAGCATTGCTTTCCGCGCCGGCGCCATTACCGGACTGCTTGTGGCCGGTCTCGCGCTGCTCGGCGTTGCCATCTATTTCCTCGTGCTCACAGAGGTCATGGGCTTCGCCCCGGCCTCGCGGCAAGTTATCGACGCGCTCGTGGCGCTTGGCTTCGGTGCTTCGCTGATCTCTATCTTCGCCCGTCTTGGCGGCGGCATCTTCACCAAAGGTGCCGACGTGGGCGGCGATCTCGTCGGTAAGGTCGAAGCCGGCATTCCCGAGGATGATCCGCGCAACCCGGCGACCATCGCCGACAACGTGGGCGACAATGTCGGCGACTGCGCCGGCATGGCGGCGGATCTGTTCGAGACCTATGTGGTGACCGTGGTTGCCACCATGGTCCTCGCGTCGATCTATTTTGCCGGCGGCGACCGCGTCTTGGAGATGATGATCTATCCGATGGCCATCGGCGCGGTGTGCGTCATCACCTCGATCATCGGCACCTATTTCGTCCGGCTCGGCAAAAGCCAGTCGATCATGGGCGCCCTCTATAAGGGCGTGCTCGCGACCGGTGTGCTCTCCCTCATCGTGCTCTGGCCGCTTACCGACTGGCTCGTCGGCATGGACACGGCGATGAAGGTCGGCGATGTGAGCTTCACCGGTCAGTCGCTGTATTTCTGCGGCGTGGTCGGCCTCGTGGTGACCGCACTGATCGTGGTCATCACCGAGTACTACACCGGCACGAATTACCGCCCGGTGCAGTCGATCGCCAAGGCCTCCGTCACCGGGCATGGCACCAACGTCATCCAGGGCCTCGCCATCTCGCTGGAATCGACGGCGCTTCCGGCGCTGGTGATCATGGGGGCGATCATCGTCGCCTACGGGCTTGCCGGGTTGTTCGGCATCGCCATCGCGGTCACCACCATGCTGGCGCTTGCCGGCATGATCGTGGCGCTCGATGCCTTTGGCCCGGTCACTGACAACGCCGGCGGCATTGCCGAGATGGCCGGGTTGCCCGAGGAGACCCGCAAGACCACCGATGCGCTCGATGCCGTCGGTAACACCACCAAGGCGGTGACCAAGGGTTATGCCATCGGCTCAGCCGGCCTCGGCGCGCTGGTGCTGTTCGCGGCCTATACTGAGGACCTCAAATACTTCGCCGCCAACGCCGACAAGTTCCCGTATTTCGGCGGCGTAGATGCCACTTTCAGCCTGTCCAATCCTTACGTCGTCGTGGGTCTCTTCCTCGGCGGCCTGCTGCCATACCTGTTCGGCGGCATCGCCATGACGGCGGTGGGGCGTGCGGCGTCGGCCATCGTCGAGGAGGTGCGCCGTCAGTTCAAGGAAAAGCCCGGCATCATGAAGGGCACCGAACGTCCGGACTATGGGCGTGCGGTCGACCTGCTCACCAAGGCGGCGATCAAGGAGATGATCGTCCCATCGTTGCTGCCGGTGCTGTCGCCGGTCGTGTTCTTCTTCGTCATCGACTGGATTGCCGGTAAGAGCGCCGCGTTCTCGGCGCTGGGCGCCATGCTGCTCGGTGTGATCGTCACGGGCCTCTTCGTCGCCATTTCCATGACGGCCGGCGGCGGCGCCTGGGACAATGCCAAGAAATACATCGAGGACGGCAATTACGGCGGCAAGGGCTCCGACGCCCACAAGGCCGCGGTGACCGGCGATACGGTCGGCGATCCTTACAAGGATACGGCCGGCCCTGCGGTGAACCCGATGATCAAGATCACGAACATCGTGGCGCTGCTGCTGCTCGCGGTGCTCGCCCACCACTAGGCGCAAGGCAACAGCACAGAACTTAAGAGGACCTCGCTCCGGATTGGGGCGAGGTCCTTTTTTACATTGAACCCTTGAAGTGTGAGCCGCCTCGCAGAGCGCGCGAACTAGATGCCAGGAATGCCGCTCGGGCCGCCCTTGCCGTTGCCCGCGCCGCTCTGATCCTTGAACATCTTGCGGTTGGCGATGTTGCCGAAGATCTGCTCGACGAAGGTCATGTCTTTGCCACGGGCCGGCGTCTCGCCCTTGTAGTAGTCGACCACGATGCCGTCCTTCATGCCGTACTGGGCAACCTGCTGGACGCTTTGGGACCCATCGAAATAGACGGCGACCACCTGGCGGTCGATCTCGCGAGGCTTGAGGAAGGCGACGGTCTTTGTCGTGGTAGAGATGTAGTAGAAGGCGTCGCCGCCGATCGTGCTCGTCGTGTCGGGCGAACCGAGGACGGTCGTGACCTGTTCTTTCGACATACCGGGCCTGATCTGATCGAGGTCCACATCGATGAAGACGTGGCCATGCCGATCGATCTGTGCACCGCAGCCCGCCATGGGTGCCGCGCCCAAAACAAGCGCCGCAAGCACGGGCAGGGGAGCCCAGGCAGATGCCAGCTTCATCTTTCGCAAGATACGGACGTCCCCTCGCTCAGGCCCGCTCGCCAAGCAGGCCGAAATTTGTCATGAAGCTAGACGAAATGGCCCTGTCCTTGAAGCCTCTCGCCGCCTTGCTGCCCTGGCGCAGCACGGCGCCCCATGCAGACGAACTCTATGGCGTGATTGTGGCACAGGCACGGCTTCCCGTTTTCTATCAGGGATTTGGCGTGCCGGACACACTCGAGGGCCGGTTCGTGGTCCTGTCGCTGCATCTGTTTGCCGTGCTCCATCGCCTGAAACAAGAGACGGCTGCGGACGCAAGCCGCAAGTCCCAGGCAATGGCCCAAGCACTGGCCGACCGCTTCACCGCGGACATGGAGACCGTGCTGAGGGAGCTTGGAGTCTCCGATATGGCCATCCCCAAAAGGATGCGAAAACTTGCGGCCGCCGGCGGCGCGCAGCTGCAGGCTTTCGAGGAGGCTCTGCCAAAGGGTGAAGCCGCACTCGCAAGCGCCATCGCCTCTGCCTTGCCCGGGGAGGACGCCGCGGCAGAAGCTGCAAGCGAGCGTTTGGCGCCGTATCTGTTAGGGGTGCTTCGGCACTTAGAAACCGAACCTATTCAAGACGTTTACGCGGGACTCTTGAGATTCCCGGAGATCCGAAGCGAAAGTTGCGGAAGCATTCTATGAACCAGGAGCAAGAAGGCCCCCCACTCACACGAAAAATCCGTGTTGCCGACATCGAGGAGAATGTCGACAAAACGATCGTGCTCACCGACGCCGAAAATGCGACGATCAAGGGGTTGCTGGAGCTCCTAGAGCTTGAGAGTCTGAGTTTCGGCTACCGGCTAAGCTCAGGCTCCGGCGGCACGGTGCACCTCTCAGGTCGCCTCAAGGCAGATACCATCCAGACCTGCGTCGTGACCCTTGAACCGATTCCCACCGCCATAGATATGGCCCTGGACGTCGAATTTTGGCCGGCGGCCATGATCGAGGATCTGGGAAAAAGGGCCGAGGATCCAAGCCAATCCGGTGTGGAAGACTGGCCTGAGCCGATCACCGCCGGGGTCATCGATCTTGGACCGATCGTCTACGAAACCTTGGCAACCGCACTCGATCCGTACCCAAAAAAGACCGGCGCAAGCTTCCAATGGTCGCAAGCCGAACCTGAGGCAGAAGCCCCGGAAAGTGGCCCCTTCGCGGCACTCAAACAGTTGAAGAAAACTTGAGGTCCGCATTTTTAGGCCAAAACAGGTTGTCACTGGCAGCCATTTAAGTCTATTCGGGGTCGGTTTCCGGGGGTTGCTGCAGTGCCGAACGCTGCGGCGAACGCAACATTATCCTACTCGGTGAGGAATGGGTTCTCCAGTCACCATAGCGCTTGACGCCATGGGCGGGGACCACGGTCCAACCGTGGTCATTCCGGCCGCCGCGATTGCGCTCGTCCGCCATCCGGACATCCGCTTCATCCTGGTGGGCGACGAGGCCAAGATCACGCCTGAATTCGAGGCCCATCCAGGCCTCGCGGAACGATGCGAGGTCGTCCACACCGACGTGGCCGTCTCCATGGACGCCAAACCCAGCCAGGCCCTGCGCAGTGGCCGCTGGAAATCGAGCATGTGGCTTGCCATCCAGGCCGTGCGCGATGGGAACGCCGATGTCGTGGTGTCCGCCGGCAACACAGGCGCTCTCATGGTCATGGCCAAATTTTGCTTGAAGACCATCAAGGGCATCGACCGCCCGGCCATCGCCGCCATCTGGCCCACCGTTGATGCCGAATGCATCGTGCTCGACGTCGGGGCGAATGTCGGGGCGGACTCCCGTCAGATCATCGAATTTGCCCTCATGGGTGCGGCCATGGCCCGTGCGCTATTCGGCACCGAGAAACCGTCGGTCGGCCTCCTCAATATCGGGGTCGAGGAGGTGAAGGGCGTCGAGGAGATTAAAGACGCCGCTGCGGTGCTGCGGGAGGCGCCGCTGCCCATCCGCTATCACGGCTTCGTCGAGGGCAATGATATCGGCCACGGTTCCGTGGACGTCGTCGTCACCGACGGCTTCACCGGGAACATCGCCTTGAAGACGGCCGAGGGAACCGCTAAGCAGATCGCCGAGTATTTACGTGCCGCCATGGGGCGGTCGCTCCTCGCCCGCCTCGGCGCCATCCTGGCTCAAGGCGCCTTCCGTGCACTCAAGGAAAAGATGGACCCCCGCCAGATGAACGGCGGCATCTTCCTTGGGCTGAACGGTATTGTCGTCAAGAGCCACGGTGGAACCGATGCCACGGGCTTCGCGAGCGCCATCGATCTCGCCTATGAGATGGCGTCGAGCGGCCTCGTGAAGCGGCTCGGAGACGACGTGACCCATTTTCACACCAAGCTTGAGCTTGAAGGTGCGGCGTAGGCTTGGGAGTGGCTGAAGTGGTGGACACCGTACGGTCAGTTGTTAGGGGCGTGGGCGGCTATCTGCCGGCTCGCGTCGTCACCAATAACGACCTGGCGAAGATTCTCGACACCTCCGACGAATGGATTACGGCCAGAACGGGCATCCGTGAGCGCCATATCGTGGCCGACGGCGAACTCACCTCGTCGATGGGCGCGGCTGCCGCGCGGGCAGCGCTTGCCGACGCGGGCCTTGAGCCTGCGGATATCGATCTGATCATCCTCGCCACTTCGACCCCCGACCAGACATTCCCGGCGACCGCCGTTGCCATCCAAGCCGAGCTCGGCATGACCCATGGCGCCGCCTTCGACATGCAGGCGGTTTGCTCGGGCTTCGTCTTCGCCTTATCCACCGCAGATAACTATCTGAAGAGCGGTCAATTCAATCGCGCCCTGGTAATCGGGGCGGAGGCGTTTTCGCGCATCCTGGATTGGGAGGACCGTTCGACCTGCGTCCTCTTTGGCGACGGTGCCGGCGCCGTGGTGTTGGAAGCGCAGAAACTCAACGGCACCATGACCGACAGGGGCATTCTGGCCACCTGTCTGCGGTCGGACGGCCGTTACCGGGACAAGCTCTACGTCGATGGCGGTCCGTCTTCGACGGGGACCGTCGGCCATCTCCGCATGGATGGCCCGGAAGTCTTTCGTCACGCCGTGACAAAGATCAGCCAAGTCATCGGAGATACCTTGGCCAAGGCCGGCTACCAAAGCTCCGATATCGATTGGTTTGTACCGCACCAAGCCAACAAACGTATCTTGGATGGAGCGGCGAGGAAGCTAGGTCTCGATCCCGAGCGCGTGGTCATCACCGTCGATAAGCACGCCAATACATCGGCCGCCTCGATTCCCCTTGCTCTTATGACAGCCTGTTCTGACGGGCGCATCAAGAGGGGGGATCTGGTGCTCCTGGAAGCGATGGGTGGTGGATTTACCTGGGGGGCGTTGCTTATTCGTTGGTGACGTGCCGGGAATGTCACACTTCACCGGAAAATGACGTTAAATCAGGAATTTGATTGAGCCGAAGATTGACCCCTGAGCACCCGCTCGGCTAGCATCTTGGTTCGTCCCGCGACTTTGGGGGAGCCGTAGTACGATGAGCGGGAAGACGCTAACTCGGGCCGACCTCGCAGAGGCCGTGTTCCAGAAAGTTGGTCTGCCTCGAAACGAGTCTGCCGAGATTGTGGAGCTTGTGCTTCGCGAGATTGTGGCGAGTCTCGAGCGAGGGGACCCGGTAAAGTTATCGTCGTTCGGATCCTTCGGTATTCGGGACAAGGGTGAGCGCATCGGACGCAACCCAAAGACCGGGCAGGAAGTTCCGATCACACCGCGGCGGGTGCTGGTGTTCCGCGCAAGCAACATCATGAAACAGCGCATCAACGAGGCGCTCTCTCGGAATACGAAGGCGGCGGAGTAGCCGTGGTGACTTTGACGCCAGGAGGACTAGCGTTGGAGAAGGCGCCCGAGGCGTTTCGTACCATCAGCGAGGTCGCTGACGAGCTGGAAGTCCCCAAGCACGTTTTGCGTTTTTGGGAGGCGAAATTCGCCCAGCTCAAGCCGATGAAGCGTGGCGGCGGGCGCCGTTATTATCGCCCCGAGGATGTCGCGCTCCTGCGCGGGATTCGCTTTCTCCTCTACAATGACGGCTACACCATCCGCGGCGTGCAGAAGATCCTGCGCGAGAACGGGCCGCGCTATGTCATGGATTACCGGCGTCTTGCCGAGGATGCCGATGGCGAGGAGATGGCCGGGCCCGACATTCCCGACGTGGCCGCCGAAGCTGCCCTGGGTGGCGGGCGCCTCGCCCGTGGAGCCCGAGAGCCGGACGGGGAGACATTGGGCGCGCTGCTCGAGGAAATCGAGACCTGCCACAAAATTCTCACCACGGCCGACGCCAAGGACTAACCGAGCCCGGCTTTGCGCTTTGGCTTGTTTCCCAGGCCCGAACGAGTATATGCAAGGCCCCTGATCAGCGAGATGTCGGAGCGTGGCGCAGCCCGGTTAGCGCACCGGTCTGGGGGACCGGGGGTCGGGAGTTCAAATCTCCCCGCTCCGACCACTTCTCGCTTCCTAAGATCGCGCGCGCTGCCAGGAGCGGCGTGCCAAGGCCATCCCCCATACCATCGCCATGATGAGATAGAAGTGCCGCCAGTGATCCGTATCGATCACGGCGCCTTCCAGCGCCATCCCGAAAAAGGCTGCGACCAGAACCGCGCTCACCCCGTCACCGCCGCGATCGCCAAGCACGAGCTTGAGGCCCAAGACAAGCGTGATGAGCACGAGGAACAGATACAGCGTTCCCCCGACCCAGCCGGTGTTCAGGTACATGTTGAGATAGACTTGGTGCACGTCCTCATGGTGGTAGACGCGCCCGAACTCGAGCGCGCCGATCCCAAGCGGGTGCGTGGCGACGAGATCGGCCGCCTTCTCCTGGCCGCCGAACCGGCCTTCGGGTCCAACATCGTAGGACTGCTCGAACGAGGCGCGCTCTCCGACGATCTCCGCCACCTCCGGGATGCTCTGGGCCGCGGCCAGGATGCCGACGGCGCACACACCCGCAAGCACCATCGAGATGATCAGTTTGATGCGCTCGCGATTGGTGGCCGCGGTGAGAAAGATGAAGGCGCTGTAGACCAGCAGCGCGACCACAAGATTGAGCCAGGCGCCGCGCGAGACGCTGAGCAACGTGCCAAACAGAAGGAGCGGGATGGCGACGGACCACAGGGCAGCGCGCGCCACACGCGCTGTGAGGACGACGTTGAAGGCGTAGAGCAGGGCGGGGACGAGGAAGGCGCCGAGCACGTTCGGATCCTTGAACGTCCCTCGGGCCCGGCCGAACTCGGTGAAGACATCGTAGAGCCCAGGGATGATATCGAAATAGCCGATGAGTGCGGCGGTTGCCGCCACGAGCGCTGCGACCATATAGGCCGACATGATCAGCCGGACATGCGGGCCCGGATTGTGCGCGACAAAGGCGGCGACGACCACGGAGGACAGCGCGAGGTAAAGCGTGATGGAGACATGGGTCACCGGCACCCCGAGGGTGCCCGCCTGCGTCGTCGCGATATAACCGCCGGCGACGATGCCACACAGCAGTAGCAGATAGACGGCAAGCCCGCGCGTCAGGGGCGCGAGCCCCACGACCGGGAGCAGGACCATCGCCCCGATCATCAACGCATCGTAGGGCGCAGGCTCCCAGTAGACGACGCCGCCCACCGCGATCGCGATCCACAGATAGACGAGCGCGACGCCTCTTATGCCCGCGCTGATCTGGCGCCGCGGCGCGTGGTCCGTTCCGGAGACGGCCTCGTAGGTTACAGCCACGGCCAGCCGCCTTGTGGTTAGTACGCGTTGTCGCCCTTGATCAGGGCGACCGGCGTCATCAACAGGATGTAGAGATCGAAAGTCGCCGACCAATTCTCGATGTAATAGAGGTCATGCTCGACGCGCCGTTCGATCTTCTCGTGCGTGTCCGTCTCGCCGCGCCACCCGTTGATCTGGGCCCAACCGGTGACGCCGGGCTTGACGCGATGCCGCGCGAAATAGCCGTCAACTGCATCCGCATAGAGCTTGTCGGCGGCCTTCGCCTTGATGGCGTGGGGCCGGGGGCCCACCAGCGACAAATCGCCCTTCACCACGTTGAAGAACTGCGGCAACTCATCCAGGCTGGTCTTGCGCAGGATGCGGCCAACGCGAGTCACCCGCGCATCGTCCTTGGTGACGAGCTTCGAGGCATCTGCGTCGGTCTGATCCGAGTACATGGTGCGGAACTTGAGGACGTCGATTGCCTCGTTGTTGAAACCGAGGCGCTTCTGCCGGAACAACACCGACCCCCTGGAATCGAGCTTGATGGCGAGCGCGATAAGAAGCATCAGCGGTGCCAGGACGATCAGCGCGGCCGAGGCGACAATCTTGTCGAACAACCACTTCTTGACGTAGTCCCAGTCGGCGATCGGCTTGTCGCTGACGTCGATGAACGGCACGTTGCCGATATACGAATAGGTCCGCGGCCTGAACCGAAGCTTGTTGGTGTGCGCCGACAAGCGGATATCGACCGGCAGCACCCAAAGCTTCTTGAGGAGCTGCAGCAGGCGCTTCTCGGCCGTCACCGGCAGAGACACGATGAGCAGATCGATGCGTGAGCTCCGCGCAAACTCGACAAGCTGATTGATATCGCCAAGCTTGGGATACCCGGCCACGAGCGGCGACACCCGGTCGGGTCCGCGATCGTCGAAGATGCCGACGATGCGAATATCGGTATTGGCCGAAGCCTCGAGCGCCTTGATCAGGTTTTCCGCTTCGGGGCCGCCGCCCACGATCACGGCGCGGCGATAGAGCCGGCCTTCTCTGATCCAACGCTTGGCAAGGAACGACAGAGCGAGCCGCTCTCCGAACAGCGCGACCAGGCCCGATACGTACCAGCTGGCAATCCACACACGCGAGAAGTCGGCGCCGACCTTGACGAAGAAGGCGAGCGACATCATGCCGGCCATGACCAGCGTCCACGCGAAAACCATGCGGGTGAAGCTCCGCACGAACGCGTTGAACGACGTCATCTGATAGAGGTCGAGCGCCTGGAACATCGCCATATTGGCTGTCGCCGCGATCAGCACGGCGCCGAGATAGATGACATTCGCGTTTTCGCCTTCGTACTCCACGTAGCCGAGATAGATGGCGAAGCCGAGCACGGCCACGATCAAAAACTCGGTCATGCGCACGGCACCGCTCACGACGATGGACGGCAAGAGATTGAGCTTGCCGCCGCGCCGGATCTCCGCCAGCGGCGGCCGCGGCGCGCTGCGCCGGTCGGGGAACGGCAGCGATCGTTTGCGTTGGGAGCGCTTGCCCGGCGGCACGAAGCCGCCGCCGGCTGATATCGCGTCTTGCTTGTTCATTGTTCTTTCTTCGACCCTTTGCGCCGGTCCACCCCAACCGGCCCAGAAAACAGTCGTGTTTCCGCCGGGCCACGCGTGACGCCGGCCCAGCATGGTTATGCCATGGCAAGACTTTTGGATGGGTGAAGGAGGCGGGCCTGGGAAGGCGCTGCTCGACCTATGGTTAAGAGGTCGTTTCCGAGGCCAATTCCGGCAGCTTGTGAATGCCGGCGCCGAGTTCCGAAATGTAGAAATCGACCACGTCCCGGGTCATCGCCTCCACGGTGAAATGCTGCGCGACCTGTTTCTGAAGCTCGACGGCGCGGCGGAGGAAAGGCTTGGGGTCGGCGAGGAAGGCACGCAGCTGGCTCGCCAGCGCATCCACGTCACCCGGCGGGATCAGCGGCATGGGCACGTCCCCCATGATCTCCGGGACGCCGCCGACATTGGTGGCGATCATCGGCATCTGCGCCGCCGCCGCTTCGAGCACGATATAGGGGAAGGACTCGGCGCGACTTGGCACCACCACGCAGCGCGCGCGCACAAAGGCCGTACGCGCCGGCTGTGGGCCCGAAAAGATCACCCGCGAGGTCAGCCCGAGCCTGCGGGCCATGCGCTTGAAGTGTTTCTCGTCCGGCCCCGAGCCCACGATGATCGCGCGGCCGGGGAAGATCGACTGATGCGCGGCCAGCGCCTCAAGGAACACATCGACGCCCTTGAGCTTGCGCAGTTCGCCGATGAACACGAAGTCGGCCGCATCGTCGGCCAGCAGCGACTCATAGAACTCGTGACGGTGAAGACCGTTGTAGATGACCCGTGCCGGGCAGGGCGGCGGACCGACCAGCTCGACATAGGTGTTGCCCGCATACATGCTCTCGAAGGTCATGCCGTCGGTGAGCGGCGCGAGCTTTCGCTCCATGCCCAGGAACAGCCGCCCCTGCAAGGTGGACGGCGCGTAGTGCAACACCCCGCCATGGGGTGTGTAGACGATCTTGGTGCCTTTGCGCTTCCGCAAACTCCGCCCGGCGAGCCGGGCATAGGCGCCGCCTTTGGCCCCATGGCCGTGCAGCACGTCGATATCGAGCTTGCGGCCGAGCTTGGCGATCTTGCGGTAGACGTGCCAGTCGTTGAGACTCGGATTGCGCGTCATGGGGATTCGCGTGACCCCGAGCGCGCAATTGTCCTTCAGCCGGCTCAAGGCGACGTCGATCTCGCTGCCGCCGGTGCGGGAATCGCAGACGACCCCGACCTCGGCCCCGAGCTCAGCCTGCCCGAGGGCAAGATCGTGCACGTGACGGAACAGCCCTCCGACCGGTGCGCGCAGACAATGGAGGATGCGGAAGTTGGAGCTCACGAGACCCGGATGCGGTAAGCGGGAAGGTTCCCTAGAGCTTTAGAAGAAGCGTTCGAGGACGTAAATAGTGTCGCCGGGTTGGACGGGGTAATCGGCGGGGACCATGACGGTGGACATGACGCCGCCGAATCGCCTGGTGAGGCGGACGAAGCGTTTTTTGGCGCGCTCGGTATAGCCTTCGGAGATGGCCACGGCGGCCTCGACGGTCATGGCGTTGACGAAGGGATATTGGCCGGGCTTGTTGACTTCGCCCAAGATAAAGAAGGGCCGGTAGGTGGCCACTTCGACGGTGACCTTGGGATCCTTGACGTATTTGCGCTTGAGGTCGCGGGCGATCTCTTGGCCGAGCTCGAACGTGGTGAGGCCTCTGGCTCTGACCGGCCCGATCAGCGGCATGGCCACTTTGCCCGAGCCGTCGACGCCATAGACGTTGGAGAGATTGTCCTGGCCGAAGACGATGACGCGGACCTTGTCGCCGGAATCGAGCGTATAGGTGGCGTTGGGGACGACGGGCACGCCTGGCGGGCTCGAGCCGGCGCCGGGGGGATAGGCCGCGCCGGGGGCGGGCAGCGGTGCGGGCGTGGAGAGCGCGAAGTCGGGCGTCGTTAACCCCGGCACGGCGCCGCCCTTGCAGCCGGCGAGCAGGCCCGCCGACACTGCCACAAGCAGGATCGCAAGTTTGAGAAGATGGACGCTTCGGAACCCCAACATGATCCGAAGCTAAGCCCGCCATGGTTAACGAATGCTGAGCGTCCGTGCCGAAGCGGCGCGGCACTTAATGCTTTGGTTACGGCAATCGATGCCTAATGGGCCTTGCGTTCAGGTGAGTCCATTCCAAGTCCCATTCAAGTCCACGCCAAGTGAGTCTTTAGCCGTGAGCAAGTCCCGCAGATGAGCAAGTCCCGTAGAAGCGCCGCCGCCGACGATATCGACCTTGCCACGCTGGGCGCCGCGCTATGGCGGGCCAAAGGCTGGATCCTAGGTCTGGCTTTGGGGGCGGGCGTCGTCACCTTTATCGGACTGTCGATGATGCGACCGCTCTATACCTCCGAAGCGCGCATTCTGGTGCAGAACGAGGAATCGTCCTTCACCCGGCCGACCTCGGAGCAGGGGCGCGACACCATGCGCGCGGTGCTCGACGAGCAGGCGGTGCAGAGCCAGGTGCAGGTGCTCACCTCCCGCGATCTTATCCTGCAAGTGGTCCGCGATCTCGATCTCATCGGCAATCCGGTGTTCTCCCGCGATGCCGGCCAGACGCTGCTGGCGCGCCTGCTCTCCCGGGTGGGGCTCGGGCTCGGCAGCCCTGAGTCCAAGGAGGAGCGGGCGGCCAATGCGCTCGCCGATCATCTGGACGTGTTCCAGCTGTCCAAGTCTTCCGTGATCGCGGTGGAATACACCTCCGGCGATCCGCAGCTTGCAGCAAAGATCACCAACACGCTGGCGGACGTCTATATCGGCTGGCAGCGCACCGCCAAGATCGAGCAGACCAAGGACGCCACCACCTGGCTCGAGGAGCAGATCAAGGCCTTGCGCAAGGCCACGGCCTCGTCCGAAGAGGCGGTGGAGAAGTTCAAGGCATCCGAAGGCCTCTATGCCGGCTCCAACAACGTCACGCTCAACGCCCAGCAGCTCTCCGAGCTCAACAGCCAGCTGATCCTGGCGTCCGCGCAAGAATCGGAAGCCCGTGCCCGGGCCAGGCTGATCAAGCAGATGCTCGCCGACAACGGCGACATCAACGCCACGCCCGAAGTGCTCAAGTCGCAGCTGATCATCAATTTGATCGAGCAGCGGGTCGAGGTGCAGCGCCGCTTGGCCGAGCTGTCGGCGACGCTGCTGCCGTCCCATCCGCGCATCCAGCAGCTCAAGTCGGAGCTGGCCGATGTGCGCGCCCAGATCCGCGCCGAGGCCAAGAAGGTGGTCCAGGGCCTGGAGAACGAGGCCCAAGTGGCCGCGGCCCGGGAAGCCTCGCTGCGCACCAGCCTCAACACGGCCAAGTCGCAATCCGCAGGGCTCGGCGACTCGGAGATCAAGCTCCGCGCCCTCGAACGCGAAGCCAAGGCCAACCGCGATCTCCTGGAATCCTACATGGCCCGCTACCGCGACGCCTCGGCCCGCCACGACATGGGCGTCGTCCCCTCCCAAGCCGCCATCGTCTCCAGAGCCCACGCCTCCGTGCTGCCCTCCTTTCCGAAGAAAGGCCCGCTCACCGCCCTGGTCATGGCCGCAACCGCGCTCCTCGCCCTCGCCTCAACCCTCGCTAAAGAACTGATCGGCAATGAAACGAGGACGCCGGTATCGCGCGCCCAGGAGCCGCAGGCGAAACAACGCCAGCGCCGCGAGCCCACCCAGCCGCCAAGATACGAACCCGCCCAACAGGCCGCGTCTTCCATTCCGGCATCAAAGCTGCGCCCAGCGCCGCCGCCATCTCCCGCGCCGCAGCCGCCGGAGTCTGTCGTGGCCGTCGTCCCGCCTGCGCGGAAACTGCCCGTGGTGATTCCGGAACCTGTGTCTGCCAGGACCGCGCAACCCAAGCCGAAGCCCAGGCAGGAGCCGCAACAGCCCACGCCTCCACAGCCAAAGCCACAAGCCGCAACCCCACCGGCGTCGACGCAAAAAGAACCGGCGAGCACGCCACCGTCCTGGCAAGCCGAAAAGCCGGCCAAGCGGCCGAGCTGGCTTCAGGTCAATGCACCGCGCCGGCCGCAGACCGCGCCTGAAACCGAGATATCGACCTGGTCGGCGGCGACGGCCGCCAAACAGCCGGAGCCGGAGCCGGACGTTGCAGCGGAACCGGACGTGGAACCAGAGGTCGAGCCGACGCCGGCCGCCGCGGGACTTCTCAACCGGCTACGCAAGGAGTTTTCCGGCGTTTCGAGCGAGCCGGCAGCGCCTTCGCCACAGAAGGCGCCCCGTCATAGAGGCGGCTTCTTGGACCGCTTCCGCCGCCCCAGCGCCGAGCAGAACGAAACTGATGCGGCGTCCAAGCCACCGATAAGAGGTGTAGAGATGGCCTCGCTGAGCCCCAACGATCTTCGCCACTACCTGACCCAACGCATTGCCACCTCCGAACTGGACGAGGAGGGCGCCAAGAGTTCCGGATCCAAGACTTTCACATCCAGGACTTTCACATCCAAGATTTCCAGATCAGGCAGAAGCGCGGGCGTCCCGGTCCTCAAGTCTCTCGACGCGGTCCTGGACAAGGTCCTCGCCTCCGCCACCGGTGGGTTGCCGCGAGCGCTCCTGGTTGCCGGAACCTCACCCAAGGCGGACGCAACGCAGGTGGCGATCAATCTCGCCCGCGCGCTCGTCGATCAAAACGAGCAGGTCGTGCTCCTCGACCTGGCGAAAGGCGCCTCCGCGGTGTCCGGCCCGCTTGGCATGCCCCGCGTGCCGGGATTCGCCGATCTCGCCGTGGGCCGCGCCAGCTTCTCTGATGTCATCCGCGTCGATGACGAATCGTCCATGCAGGTGATCCCCGCCGGCAGCCCCACCACGCGCGGGACCGAACCCGAGCCCGATTGCTTCATGCGCGTGTTCGAAGCGTTGACCCAAGCCTATGGCTGCGTCGTCCTTCATGCCGACCTCGCCGCCATCGAGGCCCTGATGCCGGCCTTGAAGTTTGAGCTCCCGGTGATGGTCGCCGTGCTGCCCTCACGCGCCAGCGTCGACAGCCAGGACGAGGCCTTGTCGACCTTCCAGACTCTGGGATGTCCGGTCGTCGTCTACGAGGGAAATGGCAAGCCGCGCCGCGGCGGATTGTTCGGCCGTATCGCCGCCGTCTGAGCGATGCGCGCCTAGCCGGCGCGGCTGAACAGGCGTTTCCGCACTGCTTGCGCAAAGCTCCAAAGATAATGGTTCGCCTTGATCGACCGTTTGAGGCAAGCGGCACCGGCGAGCGGAAGTGACAGCAGAAGCCCTTGAGGTTTGAAGGCAATGAAGCTGTCGAACAGCGCATAGACTGTGTTGCACCAGTCGTCCTTGTGGCGCGCCTGGCCCACGCCGAGGTCGTAATAGGCAAGCCCCGCCTCGCAGGCCTCCCGGATCTGATGCCGCAAGAGAAGCGCCCCGGGCGACTGCCGTTGTGTTTCCCCCTCCGCGAGCGAAGACAGCGCCACACTCAAACGGTCGTGACAGATGAATCCGCTAAAGGTCGCGAGAATGGCACCATCGAGCTTCACATAGCCCAGCCTCAAGCGGCTTGGATTGTCGCCGTCGAGAAGCGCAAGCGCGCGGTAGAATGCGCTGGTGTCGGCATCGAAGACATCCGTCACGCCCATGGCGGCGAACTGCTTCGCCTTCTGGACGAGGAACGCCTCGAGCACGGCCAGCTTCTCTTCGCGCGTTTCGGCCCAGCCATATTCGAGCCGTCCCATTTCGGCGAGCCGGCGTTCCTTCCGCTGCAGCGTGTAGCGGGATCGCTTGCTGAACCGGCCCTTGTAGAGGTCATCAAAGTCCCCAAGCGCGACTGCATAGCCGCTGTTCGGGGCGCGTTGATGAGACAGCAGAGCGAGCGGATTGGGCAGACCGTCCCACGAGACGGGTTGCGCGGCGAAACTCGCGGCCGCGGCGCCGGCCTGGCGTCCGGCCTCCCGCAGCAGCCGGGAGATGTCCTGACGGTCAAGGGCCCGGGCGGCCTCGGGAGCGAACAGGCCCATGTTGTAATTGGCGTGGTCTTGGCCGAGCCATTTCAGGATGCGCAAGCCGAGCCTGGTCTCGATCTCGAAGGGCCACAGAAAAAGCGGCGCGCCATCCGCTCCGGTGCCGACCACGACCACGGCGTCCCGCCCATCGGGCTTCAGGACATGCTCGGTCCAGGCGCGGGCACTGTCATAGGTTTGGTCGGCCGTGCAGGGCGCCACCTTTTGCATGGCTTCCCAAAGGTCCTTGAGGCTTTCGACGTCGCGCGTGACACGCAGAAAGATCGTGCCCAGAGACGTGCTCACGGAAGACGGCCCAGTCTGCGCGTGTTTGGCGCTTACGATCTCCGTCTCAGGACGAAACAAAGCCGTCGAACTCATACGTTGAAACACCCTTTGGCCCGCGGTACCGGCCAGCCCAATGGGCTTTCCGCGCACCGGCAATCGTTTTGCAAGGAACCTTTGTCACACTCTGCACCCGGACCGGGACCATGGCAGAGCGAGGTTAATGCTTGATGCTAAGCGAGAGGGTGAACACCCATGCCTAAGGTAAAGACCGCCATGATGAAGGCCGCGATGGCAGGCCTCTACCATTCGGGCGCCCACCGGCTACTCGCCCCCTATACGCAAGGCGTGGGCTTGATCTTCACCCTGCACCATGTCCGCCCGGCGCCCCGCGCGCCTCAGCCGTTCGCGCCGAACCGCATTCTCGAGGTCACGCCCGAGTTCCTTGCCGGCGTGCTCGATCAAGTGGCCGCCGCCGGCCTCGATGTGGTGACCCTCGATGAAGCCGCCGGCCGCCTCGAAAGCGGCAGCGACGCGCGCTTTGTCTGCTTCACCTTCGATGATGGCTATCGCGACAATTTCGAATACGCCTATCCCCTGTTCAAGGCGCGCGATCTGCCTTTCACCCTCTACGTGCCGACGCGATATCCCGACGGCCATGGCGAGCTGTGGTGGGACGCGCTCGAAGAGGCGATCGCCACCGCCACGCACGAGATCGCCGTGCGCCGCGACGGTGAGATGTGGCGGCTGCCGACGGCGAGCCTGGCCGACAAGGAACGCAGCTATGAGCAAGTCTATTGGTGGCTGCGCGAGATCGACGAGGAGACCCAGCGTCGGGCAGTGCGCGCCCTTGCCGAGGACAACGGGATCGATCTCGGCGCGGAGTGCCGAAAGCAGGTGATGCCCTGGGACGACATCAGAACCATGGCGGCGGATCCGCGCGTCACCATCGGTGCGCACACCAAGGATCATTACGCCATCGCCAAGCTGCGTGAGGTCGAGGCCATGGACCAGATGGTGGGGAGCGCGGACCGCATCGAAAAGGAGCTCGGCACGCGGCCGGCCCATTTCGCTTATCCTTATGGGGATCCGGGGAGTGCCGGTCCGCGCGATTTCGCGCTCGCGGCCAAGGCCGGCTTCAAGACGGCGGTGACGACGCGCAAAGGCATGCTGTTCTCCGATCACAAGGCGCATCTGACGGCGCTGCCGCGCGTGTCGCTGAACGGCGACTATCAGTCTCTGACCTACACGGCGCTCTATCTCTCCGGCGCCCCCTTTGCCTTGTGGAACGGCTTCCAGCAGGTCGATGCGGCCTGACCGGAATTCACCGATTTGGCTCAGTCCGGCCGTTGCATCCAGCGGATGAGAATGCCCGCAGGGATCACCCATAGAAGCCCCGCCACGAGGAAATAGGCGAGCTGCACGAGGCTGTGGGCTTCCGTGATGCGGCCGGAGCCGATCGCCACCGCGACCCACGCATAAAGAACGAGGAATACCAGCAGCACCACCGTGCCCACCAACTTGCGGGTGCGGACGCTCATGTGGCGCGCCGCTGCGGCATCGGGGCAGGGGGTCGGCGATTGAGTTCGCGGGCCCCGACCGCTATCACCGCTGCCATGACCTCGGCCGTTGCCCAAAGCCTCGAGAAACCCGCCAAAGGCTCCGCCATGCCGGCCCGGCACGTGCGGGCTCTGCGCCTATGGCTCGGTATCGTTGCGTTTCTCATCGTCGCCATGATCCTGGTCGGAGGGGCCACGCGGCTCACCGATTCCGGTCTGTCTATCACGGAGTGGCAGCCGATCATTGGCGCCATCCCGCCTTTATCGGACGCCCATTGGCAAGAGGCCTTCGCGGCCTACAAGACGATCCCGGAATATTCGCAAGTCAATCAAGGCATGAGCCTCGATGCGTTCAAGGCCATCTATTGGTGGGAATGGGCGCATCGTTTTCTCGGCCGCTTCATCGGAATCGTCTTCCTTCTGCCCTTCATCGGCTTCTGGATCGCGGGCTATATCCCCCGCGCGATGATGCCGCGCCTCTTGGGTCTGTTTGTCCTCGGCGGCCTCCAAGGCGGCCTTGGCTGGTACATGGTCAAAAGCGGTCTGGTCGATCGGGTCGATGTCAGCCAATACCGGCTCGCCGCTCATTTCGGCGTGGCGATCCTGATCTTCGGCACCACGCTGTGGCTGATGCTTGGGCTTGGCGCGGACAGGCAGCGGCGCTTCGGCGCGCCTGCCGCCATCGCGGCCTTGGTGCTGCTGCTCGTCTTCGTGCAACTCCTGGCCGGTGCGCTGGTGGCCGGCATCGACGGCGGGCTCGGCTTCAACACCTGGCCGCTCATAAACGGAGCCTTTATCCCGAACGGTCTGGGCGAGGCCGCGCCCTGGTATCTCAACCTGTTCGAGAACCCGCTCACCGTCCAGTTCGATCACCGCATGCTGGGCTATGCGGTCGTCGTCGCAACGATCCTGCAAGCCGTATGGCTCGCCCTCAAGGCCGATAGCCAGCTGCTCGTGGGCAGCGCGCTGACCCTGGCCGTGCTTGCGCTCTTGCAAGCCACCCTCGGGGTGTGGACGCTACTGCTGGCCGTGCCGATTGCGCTTGGTCTGGCCCATCAGGCGGGCGCCATTCTCGTCTTCGCCGTGGCGCTCTACCATTTCTGGTGCACCACGCACGTTCAAGCTACAGAGACTCAGACCGCGGCGAGCGCTTGATCCAAGTCGGCGATGATGTCGTCGACATTCTCAAGCCCGATCGACAGCCGCACCACGTCGGCGCCGGCGCCCGCGCGCTCGCGATGCTCATCGGACAGCTGCCGGTGCGTCGTCGAGGCCGGATGAATGATCAGGCTGCGCGTATCGCCGATATTGGCGAGATGGCTGAACAGCTGGACATTGCTGACAAGCGCGATGCCCGCGTCGTAGCCGCCTTTCAGCCCGAAGGTGAACACCGCGCCGGCGCCGTTGGGGCAATAGCGCTTGGCCAGCCGGTGAAACGCATTGGTGGGAATTCCCGCATAGTTCACCCAAGCCACTTTGTCGTGCCCCGACAGCCACTCGGCGACTTGCAACGTGTTGTCGCAATGGCGCTGCATGCGAAGCGGCAACGTCTCGATGCCGGTGAGGATGAGGAACGCATTCATCGGCGCGATCGCCGGTCCCAGATCGCGCAAGCCCAGCACGCGGCAGGCAATGGCGAAAGCGAAATTGCCGAACGTCTCGGCCAGCGTGATGCCGTGATAGCTGGGCGAGGGCGCCGTGAGCGATGGATAGCGCCCACTGCCCATCCAGTCGAACGTGCCGCAATCGACGATCACCCCGCCGATGGAATTGCCATGGCCGCCGAGGAACTTGGTCAGCGAATGCACGATGATGTCGGCGCCGTACTCTTTCGGCTTGATGAGGTAGGGCGTGGCGAGCGTGTTGTCGACGATCAGCGGCACGCCTGCTTCCTTGGCGACGGCGGCGATCGCTTCGATGTCGGTGATGATGCCGCCTGGATTGGCGATGGATTCCACGAAGATGGCCCGCGTCTTGGGCGTCACTTGCGCACGGAACGACTCCGCGTCGGTGGTATCGGCCCATTTCACGGTCCAGTCGAACTTGGCGAAGGCCTGACCGAATTGGTTGATCGAGCCGCCATAGAGCTGGCGTCCGGCGATGAACTCGTCACCCGGGGCCATCAGCGTATGCAGAACGATCACTTGCGCCGCATGGCCCGATGCCACGGCCAGCGCGGCGGTGCCGCCTTCGAGCGCGGCTATGCGCTCTTCCAGCACCGCCTGGGTCGGATTCATGATGCGGGTATAGATGTTGCCGAAGGTCTCGAGATTGAACAAAGCCGCCGCATGATCCACGTCGTCGAAGACAAAGGACGTGGTCTGATAGATCGGCGTGACCCGCGCTCCCGTGGAGGGATCCGGCTGGGCGCCGGCGTGGATGGCAAGCGTGTTGAAACCGGGCGTACGCTCCTCGGGCATCGATAACCTCCCTGAACTTCTGACGGTCGCGGCGGCGAGACTATAGCAGAGCACGCGGCACGGGAACGACGCCGCTAGTCTTCGCGCAAGGCTCTCTGCTGTCCACCCTTAGGGCCGAGCAGGGGACGCTTGCTCGACAGCACGCGCGAGTTGACGCCCGCCCAGGAGATTTCGCCGGAAAGCCGGCCATATTCGATCTTGGGGCAGCGGTTCATCACCACTTTGAGTCCGGCCTCTTCGGCAAGACGCGCCGCTTCGTCGTGGCGCACGCCGAGCTGCATCCACACCACTGATGCACCCATGCAAATGGCCTCTTGGGTGATCGGCAGAACCACGTCGGAGTTGCGAAAGATATCGACGATCTCGACCGGCCGGTCGATGTCGCCCAGCGTGGCGAACACGCGCTGGTCGAGAATGGTCTTGCCTGCGTGCCCCGGATTGACGGGGATCACCTCGAAGCCCTTGGTCAGAAGATATTTCATCACGAAATAGCTCGGCCGCTGTTCCTTCGGGCTCGCGCCGACCATGGCGATCACGCGATGGCGCATCAGGATGGCGCGAATATAAGCGTCCGTGTAGCTATCGTGATCCATGGTCTGTGCGGCTGGGGACGGGCGCTTCGCTGCACATCAGCGCGGCCAGTTGGGCTCCCGCTTATCGAGAAAGGCACCGATGCCTTCTTCGGCTTCCGAGTCGAGCATGTTCTCCACCATGACGTCCGCCGTATAGCGGTAGGCCTCCTCGAGCGGCATTTCGAGCTGCTTGTAGAAGGCGCCCTTGCCTATCTTCAGCGTGCGGGTTGGCTTCGCGGCGATCTTGCGCCCGAACTCCATGGCCTCGTTGACCACACGGTCGGCCTCGACCACGCGATTGACCAGGCCGAGCCTCCAGGCGTCGTCCGCATCGATCATCTCACCGAGCAGCAGCATCTCCATGGCGCCTTTGCGCGACACATTGCGGCTGAGCGCCACCATGGGCGTCGAACAGAACAGCCCGATATTCACGCCAGGCGTAGCGAAGCGCGCATCCACCGAAGCCACCGCCAAATCGCAGCTCGCCACCAGCTGACAGCCCGCGGCCGTGGCAATGCCGTTCACCGCGGCGATCACCGGCTTCGGCGACCGCACGATGGCGAGCATCATGTCGGCGCAGGTCCGCATGGTCAGCTCATAGAACGCGCGGCCCTTGTCCGGGTCGTTGCGATGGGCCGTGAGCTCTTTCAGGTCATGGCCCGAGGAGAAGGCAGGGCCGGCACCGGTCAGCACCACGGCGCGCACGGAGTCGGTCTCGCCGGCGTCGCGGACCGCGCCGTGCAGCGCGGTCATCAGGTCCATGGACAGGCAATTGCGCGCGTTCGGCCGATTGAGGGTAAGCAGCCTGACGGCGTCCCGGTCCTCACGAAGCAGACTGTCGTTCGCATCCATTCTTGGTCGAATCCGTGGCTTTCTTCTCTTCCGCCAACCGCTTATAGAAAACCCCGCAAAAAGCACGGGAATTCAGTTGGCTTCGGTAAGGTAGAATAGTACCACATTGCTAAGTCACTGATTTCTGGTAAGAACAGCAATTCGCTTGACCTGCTCAAACCGAGCCGGTAGAAGCGCCGATCTTTACAAGACCGAAGTGATGCGAGCCATGAAAACCTTTTCCGCCACGCCCAAAGACATCGAAAAGTCCTGGGTCCTGATCGATGCCAGCGGCCTTGTGGTCGGCCGGCTTGCGGCGCTGATCGCGACGCGGCTGCGCGGCAAGCATAAGCCCGGCTTCACGCCGCATATGGACGACGGCGACAACATCATCGTCGTCAATGCAGGCAATGTGGTCTTCTCGGGCAATAAGCGCACGGACAAGCAGTATTACTGGCACACCGGCTATCCGGGCGGCATCAAGAGCCGCTCCGCCGATAAGATCCTCGACGGCAAGCACCCCGAGCGTGTGCTGCAGAAGGCTGTCGAGCGCATGCTGCCCAGAGGGCCACTTGCCCGTCAGCAGATGAAGAACCTCAAGGTCTATGCAGGGCCCGAGCATCCTCACGCGGCGCAGAGCCCCGTGCCGCTCGATGTCGCCGCCCTCAATCCGAAGAACGCAAGGAGCGCTTAGAGCCATGAGCGAGACGACAACGCTGGACGATCTGGCTCAATTGAAAGGCGAGGCCGAAGCGCCCGCGCCTGAGCGCGTCTATGAGAAGAAGATCGACCCCCAAGGCCGCGCCTATGCCACCGGCAAGCGCAAGGATGCCGTCGCCCGCGTCTGGGTGAAGCAGGGTCCCGGCACGATCATCGTCAATGGCAAGGACCACTCGGCCTATTTCGCGCGCCCCGTGCTCCAGATGATCCTCAAGCAGCCTCTCGTCACCGCCGCCCGCGAGGGCCAGTTCGACGTGATCTGCACAGTCTCCGGCGGCGGGCTTTCGGGCCAGGCCGGCGCCGTGCGCCATGGCATCTCCAAGGCGCTCACGCGCTACGAGCCGGAGCTGCGCGGCGTGCTGAAGAAGGCAGGCTTCCTGACCCGCGACGCCCGAACCGTCGAGCGCAAGAAGTACGGCAAGGCCAAGGCCCGCAAGAGCTTCCAGTTCTCCAAGCGCTAATCTCCGCCGCTTCGACCTCCGTCATTCCGGCGCAAGCCGGAATCCAGTTGAGACTCACGAGTCGTTGTGCTGGATACCGGCATATGCCGGTATGACCGGCATGAGGCGGCGCATCCACCTCACCCGCTCTCTTCGGGCGCACTCTAGGAGTTGCGACCATGGCTACCAAACCTATCCGGGCCGCCGTGCTCGGCGCATCGGGCTATACCGGCGCCGATCTCATCCGGCTTGCCGCACGGCACCCAGCCATCGAAATCACCGCGCTGATCGCCAAGGGTCATGCCGGCCAGCCGCTCGCCCAAGTGTTCCCCCATCTTGCGAGCCTCGATCTGCCCAAACTTGTCACCTCCGATGAGGTCGACTGGGACACGGTTGACATCGCCTTTTGCGGACTGCCGCACGGCACCGCCCATGCCGAAATCGCCAAGCTGCCGGCACGCATCAAGGTCATCGACATGTCCGCGGACTTTCGTCTGCGCGATCTCAACACCTATGCCGAATGGTATGGCGGCGCCCATGGGGCACCTGAGCTTCTTGAAGGGGCCGTCTACGGCCTCACCGAGCTCTATCGCGACCAGATCAAGGGCGCGCGCCTCGTGGCGTGTCCGGGCTGCTACCCGACCGCCGTCCTGCTCGCGCTCCAGCCGCTCGTCAAAGGCAAGCTCATCGCGGTTGAGGACATCATCATCGATGCCAAGTCGGGCGTGTCCGGCGCCGGGCGTGCGCTGAAGCAGAATATTCTGTTCTCGGAAGCCGGCGAGGGGCTTTCCCCCTATGGCATTGGCAGCCATCGCCATGTGCCGGAGATCGAGCAAGAACTCGGCCTCGCCTCAGGCACCGATGTGAAAGTCAATTTCACGCCGCACCTCGTGCCCATGACCCGCGGGGAATTGTGCACGTCCTATGTGCGGCTGGCCGGCAAGACATCGGCCTCCGATCTGAGGACGGCACTCACCGCGGCGTATACAACGAGCCCCTTCGTGCGTGTGATGGAAGAGGGGGTCATCCCCGCGACCCAACACGTGCGCGGCTCGAACTATTGCCATATCGGCGTGTTTGCCGATCGCCTGCCGGGGCGCGCCATCGTGGTGTCGGCCATCGACAATCTGGTGAAGGGCTCCGCCGGCCAGGCCTTGCAGAACTTCAATCTGATGCATGGCCTCGACGAAACGCTCGCGCTCGAGCAGCTTCCGCTGTTCCCTTAAGCTTTGGTGCTGCTCTTTACAAAGGAGCCGGGCGCATCCTCGATGGGCTTGAGCGGCCCCGCGGCCGGATCGCGGGCCGGCACTTTCTCGCCGGAACGCTCCGCAAGCCAATTGGCCCAGTCCGGCCACCAGGACCCCTGCGTCTCGGTGGCCTGTTCGATCCACGCTTCGAACGTCTCGGCCGGCGCACCGCTCCAATATTGATATTTCTTCTTCGCCGGTGGGTTCACCACACCCGCGATGTGGCCCGAGCCCGCCATCACGTGACGCACGGGACCGCCGAACAGCTTGCTGCCGCGATACACGGACAGCGCCGGGGCGATGTGGTCCTCGCGGGTGAACAGCTCGTAGATCGGGATCTTCACCTTGGACACGTCCAGCGTCACGCCGCCAAGTTCCATCTCACCCTTGCCCAAGCGGTTCTCGTGATAGAACTCGCGAAGGTAGAAGGCATGGTTGGCGGCAGGTAGACGCGTTGAGTCCGCGTTCCAGAACAGCAGGTCGAACGGGAACGGCTTCTTGCCGAGCAGATAGTTGTTGACGACGTAAGGCCAGATCAAGTCGCGCGGCCGGAGCATGTTGAACACCGCCGCCATGCGCGAGCCGTCGAGATAGCCTTGCTCGGCCATCATCTCTTCCAGCGATTTGAGCTGCGTGTCGTCGATGAAGACCAGCAGGTCGCCCGCCTCGCTGAAGTCGACCTGCGCCGTGAGGAAGCTCGACGACGCGATACGGTCATCCCCTTTTGCGGCGGCATAAGCGAGCGTGGAGGCGAGCAGCGTGCCGCCCACGCAATAGCCGAGCATATTGACGTGGTGCAGGCCGAGCTGCCGGTTCACCGCCTCGACCGCCGCGAGAATGCCCTCCTGCATGTAGTCTTCGAAGGTCTTCTGCGAGAGCGTCTCATCCGGGTTGACCCAGGAGATCATGAAGACGGTGAAGCCCTGGTCGACCGCGTATTTGACGAACGACTTCTCCGGCTTGAGATCGAGAATGTAGTACTTATTGATCCAGGGCGGAGCCATGATCAGCGGCCGCTCATAGACTTCCTCCGTCGTCGGAGAATATTGGATGAGCTGGATCAGGTCGTTCTGGAACACGACCTTGCCGGGCGAGATGGCGAGATCGCGGCCGACTTCGAAGGCGCCGACATCGGTCTGACTGATGCGTAGGCCATCCGACGACTGAGCGAGATCGTGGGCGAACTGAGTCATGCCCTGCACAAGGTTCTCCGCATTGGTCGCAAGCGTCGCCCGCACCACTTCCGGATTTGTGAAGGGATAGTTGGAAGGAGATAGCGCCGCCAGCATCTGCTCCAGATAGAACAGCGCCTTCTTGCGCGTCTTCTCGTCGACGCCATCGGTATTCTTGGTGACGTCTTCGGCCCAACGCGACGTAATCAGATAAGCCTGCTTCCAAAAGTCAAAGTATTGGCTGTCGGACCACTCCGGATCCTTGAAGCGGTTGTCACCGGGCTCGGGCTCGGCCACGGGCTCGACATCCTCGCCAAAGAAGCGGCGGAAGGAGCGCCCCCAAAGATCCGCGTAGCTCTGAAACAGCTCGCCCTGAGCTGCCGCAAGCTTGCCGGGATCCGAGACCCAGACGCGGGCCACCTCACCAAGCGTCTTGGCGGCCTCGCCGGCCTCCGCGGCCATGCTGTAGGGGCCGTTTCCGTTGGAACTGCTCCGCTCGGCCAGAGTCGAGAATACCTTGGTCCCCTGATCGAACAGGCGAACCATGTTTCGGGCAAATTCGTCCAATTGCGTGGTTTGGCAGCCGTCCGCGGCGGTTTCTCCGGCGTCTGTATTACGCTCCTGCATCGAAATGTCCTTGTATGACCCCCGACTCACCATGCTCATGCCTGCTTAAACGGGGAATACCCGCCCTGCGGCTTCCGCAACGATGGTCATTGTGCTATGCAATATAAGCGTCAGGCGACGGTATTCGCCAGGGGAAAGTCCACAAGAGCCAACATCTTACCGATGTTTTCACGATCAGCTTATTGCCTCGTGGCGATGTTGCCTGTGCTTTTGCTGGGCGGATGCGCCGATAGCATGCCCGACGGCACGCGCCTCAAGCGCTTCACGGAGGTGATCCGCGGCTATGACAGCACCCTGACGAAATCCGAGAAAGCAGCTGCGATCTCGGAGCTCCAGAAGGATAAGGAGCGCCAAGAACAGCTCGGCCACGCTGCGGGCGCACCAAAAGCTAACTAAATCAACGCTGACCGGCTAAGCTCAACGCGTGAGCCGCTTGCCGGGCAGCCCCTTTTCGTGGTTCAACAGTGGACTCCCGTCTAGAGTCCGATCGGGTGGGGATAACCGTCCGTGCATAACGACTTTCACAGAATTAAGCGGCTGCCGCCCTATGTCTTCGAGCAGGTCAACAAGCTCAAGGCCGAGGCGCGCGCGCGCGGCGACGACATCATCGATTTCGGCATGGGCAATCCCGACATGCCGACGCCGCCGCATATCGTCGACAAGCTGGTTGAGACCGTGCGCAACCCGCGCACCAACCGCTACTCGGCCTCGAAAGGCATCGGCGGTCTGCGCCGCGCCCAGGCCGCCTATTACGACCGCCGCTTCGGGGTAAAGCTCAATCCCGAGACCCAGGTCGTGGCGACCCTTGGCTCCAAGGAGGGCTTCGCCAACGTCGCTCAGGCCATCACGGCGCCTGGCGACGTGATCCTGGTGCCCAACCCGACCTATCCGATCCACGAATTTGGCTTCATCATGTCAGGCGGCGTGATCCGGCACCTGCCGGCCAGCACCGACTCTCAATTCATGGTGTCGCTGGACAAGGCCGTGCGCCACTCGGTGCCCAAGCCCTCGGCGCTCGTCCTGAATTATCCGGCAAATCCGACCGCCGTGGTCGCCAACCGCGATTTCTATCGGGAGATCGTCGCCTTCGCCAAGAAGAACGATCTGATCGTGCTGTCGGATCTCGCTTATGCCGAGATCTATTTCGATAGCGAGCCGCCGCCGTCAATCTTGGAAATCCCCGGCGCGATGGATATCGCTGTCGAGTTCACCTCGCTCTCCAAGACCTATTCCATGCCCGGATGGCGCATGGGTTTCGCCGTCGGTAATGAGCGGCTGATCCAGGCCCTGACGCGGGTGAAATCCTATCTCGACTATGGCGCCTTCACCCCGATCCAGGTCGCCGCGACCGCAGCCCTCAACGGCCCGCAAGACTGCATCGATGAGATCCGCGGCATCTATCGGCGCCGCCGCGATTGCCTCGTCGATTCCCTCTCGCGCGCCGGATGGCCGATCCCGTCGCCACCCGCGACCATGTTCGCTTGGGCGCCGATTCCGGACATGTTTGCGCATGTCGGTTCGCTCGAATTTTCCAAGATGCTCTTGGAGAAAGCTGAGGTCGCGGTGTCGCCGGGCGTTGGGTTCGGCGAATACGGCGAAGGCTATGTGCGCATCGCGCTCGTCGAGAACGAACAGCGCATTCGTCAGGCCGCGCGCAATATCCGAAAATTCCTCACCGAGTCAGCGAATTCGCTGCACAACGTCATTCCCATTGCCTCTAAGGCGAATCGGACGTTCTGATCTCTCCCGATGGCTGATGTATTCAAGCTAGGACTGGCCGGTATCGGCACTGTCGGCGGCGGCCTGCTGCGGCTCATCGAGTCGCGGCGGGGCGTGTTGCCTGCGCGCGCGGGCCGGCCCATCGAGGTTGTCGCCGTTTCCGCGCGCAACAAGCGCAAGAAGCGCAGCGTCGACCTGTCCGGCATGCGTTTCGTGGCCGACCCGGTCGCCCTGGCCACGGACCCGGAGATCGACGTCTTCGTCGAATTGATCGGCGGCGAAGAGGGCATCGCCAAGGAGGCGGTCGAGGCGGCGTTGCGCGCCGGCAAGCATGTGGTCACCGCCAATAAGGCGCTGCTCGCCCATCACGGCGCAAGCCTTGCCGCGCTCGCCGAAAAGCACGGTGCCGCGCTCAACTTCGAAGGCGCCGTCGCCGGCGGCATTCCCGTGGTCAAGGTGATCCGCGAGGGCCTCCAGGGCAACGACATCGCCCGCGTCTACGGCATCCTCAACGGCACCTGCAATTACATCCTCACTCTGATGGAGCGCGAAGGGCGGAGCTTCGCCGACGTGCTGAAGGAGGCGCAGGCGCAAGGTTATGCCGAAGCCGATCCCACCTTCGACATTGGCGGCTTCGACACCGCGCACAAGCTCGCGCTGCTCACCAGCCTCGCTTTCGGCACACGGCCGAAATTCGACGCGATCTATGTGGAGGGCATCGAGACCATCACGCCCGCCGACATCGAGGCGGCCGACGATCTCGGCTACCGCATCAAGCTGCTTGGCGTGGGGCTCCGCACCGACAGCGGCATCGAGCAGCGCGTGCACCCGACCATGGTGCCCAAGGACACAGCCATCGCCAATGTGGACGGTGTCTCGAACTGCGTGGCGATCGACGGGGACTTCGTCGGCGATGTCATGTTGATCGGCCCAGGCGCCGGCGCCGGACCGACAGCATCCGCGGTGATGAGCGACGTCGTGGAAATTGCCCGCGGGGCCGTCCTGCACCCCTTCGGCATCAAGGCCAAGGATTTGAAACCCTACAAGAAGGCGCAGATGCAAGCGCATGAAGGCGGCTACTACATCAGGTTGTCTGTCCACGACCGCACCGGCGCTTTTGCCGCCATCGCGCAGCGCATGGCCGCGCAAGGGATTTCGCTGGAGAGCATCGTCCAGCGGCGTCCCCACACCCAACTGGCGGGCCACGGAAGCCGCCCGAGCGGGCCGGCCGCTGTCGTCATGGTGACACATCAAACCACCGAAGCTGCCGTCCGCAAGGCGCTCACCGCCATCGAGCGGGATGGTCATGTGGATGCGAAACCGCAGATGATCCGCATCGAAAAACTGTGATAGTGGGTCTCTATTAAGACGCGTGACCACACGCGCGAGAGCTAGGGAGGATCCGAGGTGTCAGAGGCTGCGGCTAAGACCGATCTCGACCGTGCGCTTGCGCTGGATATCGTTCGCGTCACCGAGGCGACCGCCGTAGCCGCCGCTCGCTGGCGCGGCCGGGGCGACGAGGCCGCCGCCGACGAAGCCGCCATGGACGCCATGTATCGCGAGCTGGCGCGGCTGCCGGTCGAGGGCGTGGTCGTCGTCGGTGAGGGCGACCAGAACGAGCGCCCGCTGCTTTACATCGGAGAGACAATCGGCGCAGGCGGCGTCCAGGTCGATATCGCCGTCGATCCCGTTGACGGGATCAATCTCTGCGCCAAGGCTCTTCCCAACGCGCTCACAGCGCTTGCCATCGCCAAACGCGGCAGCCTCTTACGGATGCCGGCTGTCTATATGGACAAGATCGCGGTTGGACCGGGCTATGTCGACGGCCTCGTCGATCTCGATGCGCCCGTCGCCGTGAACATCAAGGCCCTCGCCGACGCCAAGGGCGTGTCCGTCAACGAAATTACGGTCTGCATCCTCGATCGCCCGCGCCACGCCAAGCTTGTCGACGACGTTCGCGCGTCCGGCGCCGCCTTGCGCCTGATCGGCGACGGCGACATCGCCGGCGTGATCCACGTCACCAAATCCCTCGAGACCGGCATCGACATGTATATGGGCATTGGCGGCGCGCCGGAGGGCGTGCTCGGTGCGGCCGCGCTGGCGTGCATCGGCGGCCAGATCCAAGGCCGGCTGATCGCCCACAATGACGAGCATCGGGCGCATGCGCGCGCCGCGGGCATCCACGATCTCAACCGCAAATACACCCTGAGCGACCTGGTGACGGGGGACCTCAGTTTCGCCGCCACCGGCATCACCGACGGGTCCCTGCTGGAGGGCGTACGGCTCACCAAAGAGGTTGTGCACACCCACAGCGTGGTCATGCGGGGCTCCACGCGCACGGTGCGGTGGATTCGCACGGAGCATCCCGACACCGGCAAATTCGACTGAGTTCGACTGACGGGCAGGGGCAGGGGCAACTGACGGGCAGGGGCAGCGAATCGGCTACACTCTCGACCCCTCAACAAGGATCGTTCGAGTGATGGTTCGCGCGTGACGGCAGCCCTGAAATTGGACACCAAGGATAGTGCGCCAGCCTTCCTCGGCGTGGAACGCTCCGCCCGCGGACGCCGTTGGGTGGAGCGCCTGGACCCTGGCCGGAGCCATACCGCCGCGGCGATTGCGCAAAGCCATGGCCTCCCGGAACTGCTCGGCCGGGTGCTTGCGGCGCGCGGCGCGGAGATCCAGACCGCCGAGCGGTTTCTCGACCCGTCCCTCAAGACCTTGCTGCCCGATCCCCTCCGTCTCCAAGATATGGAGCGCGCGGCGGCACGGTTCTCCCAAGCAATCCAAACCGGCGAGCCAATTGCCGTGTTCGGCGATTACGACGTGGACGGAGCCTGCGCCGTGGCGCTCCTGGAGCGCTTTCTGCGGGCCCATGGGCGTGCCTGCACCACCTACATTCCCGATCGCCTTACGGAGGGCTATGGGCCGTCTCCTGAGGCGCTTGAGGGTCTGGTCGAGGAGGGCGCGCGGCTCATCCTCACCGTCGATTGCGGGACGACCTCCGAACGCGCCATCGCCGCGGCGAACGCATGCGGGGCGCAAGTCATCGTCATCGACCACCATCAGGCGGACGAAGCCCTGCCGCCGGCGTTTGCCATGGTCAATCCCAACCGCCAGGACGATCTCTCGGGCCAAGGTCATCTCGCGGCCGCAGGCGTCGTCTTTCTGTTCCTGGTGGCGACTCTCGCCAGACTGCGGGGCGAGGGGTTCTATCAAGACCGCCCCGAGCCCGACCTTCTCGGACTGTTGGATCTCGTCGCGCTGGCAACGGTGTGCGACGTGGTGCCTCTCAAGGATGTCAATCGCGCCTTCGTGGCGAAGGGCCTGCAAGTCCTGCGGCTGCGAAACAATGTGGGTTTGCGCGCGCTGGCCGACGCGGCCCGGCTCGACGAGGTACCGTCCACCTATAGCCTTGGCTTCATCCTCGGTCCGCGGATCAACGCCGGCGGACGCATCGGCGCATCGGGGCTCGGCGCCCGGCTTCTCGCCACCGACGACGAAGTGGAGGCGCGCTCCATTGCCGCCAAGCTCGATGCGCTCAACGCCGAGCGCAAGGCAATAGAAACCGTGATGCTGGAGGACGCCGTCGCGCGCGCCGAAGCGGCGATCGCCGAGAAGCCCGACCGGCCGCTCATCTTCCTCAGCGACGAAGGCTGGCACAAAGGCCTGGTCGGTTTGGTGGCGGGGCGCATCGCCGATCAGTTTCACCGGCCGGCCTTCGTCATGGCGATTGAGAAGAACGGCACCGCGACCGGCTCGGCCCGCTCGCTCCCCTCTGTCGATCTCGGCGTCGTGGTGCGGGCGGCCGTGGAAGAGGGGCTCTTCATCAAAGGTGGCGGCCACGCCATGGCGGCGGGCTTCACGCTCGCGCTCACCAAGCAGGACGCCGCGCAAGCCTTCCTCGAAAGCCGCTTGGCGGATCCCGTGGCCCACGCGGTGGCGACCCGCCAACTCGCACTCGATGGCGCGCTGTCGGCCCGGGGCGCCACGCTCCAAATGATCGATCTTCTGGATCGCGCCGGACCTTATGGACCGGGCCACCCGAAGCCCCGCTTCGTGTTTCCCGCCCATCGCGTGACCCGGCTGCGCATCATGGGAGAGATCCACTTGCGCTGCACGCTGCAGGCCTCGGATGGCGGGCGTATCGAGGCGTGCGCCTTCAGGGTCGCCGGCACGCCGCTCGGCGATCTGTTCGCCAAGGCCGAAGGCGCAGCCCTCCACGTGGCGGGACATTTGCGCCGCTCGGTGTGGCAGGGCCGCGAAACTGTGGAACTGATGATCGAGGACGCGGCCCCCTGCGACCTCGCGGGCTGACGGCTCGTTCTTGCGAGCGCTCGAAAAGCTTTCTATATGACGGGGCTCAAGCGGTACGCTCCCTTCGTCTAATGGTTAGGACGCCAGGTTTTCAACCTGGAAACAGGGGTTCAATTCCCCTAGGGAGTACCACTTCGAACCGCTCCGGGTCTTAAGGCCCTACCAACTCCCCGTGTTTTCCATGGACGCCCAAGGCTCTTGCTTCGGCTTTGGGTCGCCCTTCTGCAACAGCTCGATCGAGATGTTGTCGGGAGACCGGATAAAGGCCATGTAGCCGTCCCGCGGGGGCCGGTTGATGGTGACGCCACCCTTCATCAGGCGGTCACAGGTGGCGTAGATGTCCTCCACCTCGAAAGCGAGATGGCCAAAATTGCGGCCTTCGCCATAGGCTTCCGGATCCCAGTTATGGGTGAGTTCGACCTCGGTGTGATCATCCCCCGGCGCGGCAAGATAGATCAGGGTGAAGCGGCCCTGCTCGCTCTCGATGCGGCGGGTCTCTTTCAGCCCCAGCTTGCCGCAGTAAAAGTCGAGCGACTTATCAACATCGGAAACGCGCACCATGGTGTGCAGATACTTCATCGGGTCGTCTCCTCGTTTGTGTTGTTTCGGCTCTCGGCCGAACCCTAAAGCCGACCGCGCGGGCCTGGCAAGTACGGCGCACCGCATTGGGCGACCCTCATTCATGCCGATTTATTTGCGATTGTTGCACGGCGCCCACAGCCCCGCGCGCACGCCGGAACAAACCAGAATTTGCTCATTGCCAGAAACGCTTGCCTCGACGTCATCGAGATTTTGCGGCGTTTGCCCCGAGCTCGCCACCCGCGCGTGAAGCACAATGGATTCTCTTGCCGATCAGATGCTTGCACGCACCTTTGCGTAAGTGTCACGAACTTCGCGGTGCATTGTGGAGAAGCGATTGCGCTTCGGAAAATTCCTCTGGTCACGTTAAGCCGCGATGCTATGTTCGAAGGAGAGTATTCCAGCCGATTCGTTAGTGAGGCGCGTCGGATCGGCTGATGAAAGTTAAGCGGGGGAATGCGGCATGGGGGCGAAAGAACCGCCACATCTAGAGGAACAACACACCCAACGCGACGAAGATGCCACAGTCGATGTGTTCGAAGTCTCAGGGTCGATCAAGTGGTTCGATGCGTCAAAGGGTTATGGATTTATCGTCCCAGACGAAGACCTTCCCGACGTACTCCTGCATGTGACGGTTCTCAGGCGCGACGGCCACCAGACCGCCTACGAAGGCGCGCGGATTGTCTGCGAAGTTCTGCGGCGCCCGAAAGGGTTGCAAGCCTTTCGCATCCTCGAAATGGACGATTCGACCGCGATCCATCCCTCGGAATTGCCGCAGCGCACCCATGTCGTGGTGATCCCGGAGAGCGATTGGGAGCGCGCCATGGTGAAATGGTTCAATCGTCTGCGCGGCTTCGGATTTCTGACGCGCGGCCCAGCCTCTCCCGACATCTTCGTGCACATGGAGACCCTACGGCGTTGCGGCTTCACCGAGCTCAGGCCCGGGCAATCTTTGCTCGTGCGGTTTGGCCGTGGTCCCAAAGGTCTGATGGCGGCAGAGCTCAAGCCCGACGGCGCGAACGGTCCGGCCTCTCACTGACAAAGACGTTTGTGCTCCAGCGCATCATCATCGCCGGCCTCGTTGCGCTCGCGGTACCGATATTGCTGGGCACGGCACTCGCTTCGGGCACCGGCACACTCGTCCTCAAGACGAACAGCGGGGAGCATCGCTATACCGTGGAGATTGCCACCACCAACGGTGAGCGCGCGACCGGCCTGATGTTCCGCCGGTCGCTCCCCGAAGACAGCGGCATGATCTTCATCTACGACCCGCCCCAAGCCGTGAGCATGTGGATGCGGAACACCTATATCCCGCTCGATATGGTCTTCATCACGGCCGAGGGCACGGTCCGGCGCGTGGAGGCCAACACGGAGCCCTTCTCCACCGACGTCATCGACTCAGGCGGCGATGTGGCGGCCGTGCTCGAGCTGAACGCGGGCCAAGCCGCGAAAACCGGTGTCAGGCCGGGCGACCAAGTGATCTTCCCCGGACTCGGAGGGGCTCCTTAGACATGATGACGCGGGCTTAACGCCTTGGCATTAGTGCCTTGGCACTAGCCTGGCCCCGCCGGCACAATTATGTAGTAGGAGAAGAGGCTCCGGGCTTGACTGTCTTGTCCGGGTCATCGGCCAGAGATTTACTCGGGGCATAGCGCAGCCTGGTAGCGCACCTGCTTTGGGAGCAGGGGGTCGCAAGTTCGAATCTTGCTGCCCCGACCAAATCGATCTTGGCGAAACGAGATCTTGGCGAAACGAGAGGACGACGATGGCGGCCCGGATCTTCAAGCCCGCCCAGAATGTGATGCAGCAAGGCAAGGGCGCATCCCAGGACTGGGTCTTGGAATACCTGCCAAACCAGTCGCGCGTCATCGAGCCGCTGATGGGCTGGACCAGCTCCGGCGACACGAGACGCCAAGTCCGCATGATTTTCGCGACCAAGGAGGAGGCCGTCGCCTTCGCCACGCGGAACGGCATTCCCTTCCGCATCGACGAGCCGCCGCCGACCAAGCTCCGGCCGAAGTCATATGCTGAGAACTTCAAGTATGGCCGGCCCGATCGCTGGACACACTGAGCATACCATTTCGCGTTATACTCAGGTTTGCGTGGTCCCGTAGCTCAATGGATAGAGCACCTGCCTTCTAAGCAGGGGGTTGCAGGTTCGAGTCCTGCCGGGATCACCACTCACCTCTTTCTCATCTCTGCTCTGAGCGATCATCGCCATGCCGAATGCGACCCTCTACGATGCGCAGCAGAGTTCAAATTGAGAGTCCTACCAGGGTCGCAATTTGTTGTTAGGCACCAAGCGTCTGCTTAGTGAGGAAACATGCGCTCAATTCTTGCCCTTCTCCTGACCGTTGTTCTGACAAGCGCCGCCGCGGCGGAGCCGAAGCTTCTCTGGGAAACCAAAGGTTTGGCCGGGCCGGAATCGGTGGTCTACGACCCGGTCACCGATGTTCTCTATGTCAGCAACATCAACGGCGCCGTCATGCAGAAGGACGGCAACGGCTTCATTGCCAGACTCCAACCCGATGGGACGCTGCTCGAGCGGCAATGGGTCAAGGGCTTGAACTCCCCCACCGGGCTCGCGCTTCGCGGCCGCACGCTCTACGTCGCCGATGTTGACCAGCTGATCGAAATCAATGCCGCCTCGGGCGAGGTGATCAAGCGCCACAAGACCAAAGGCGCGATCTTCTTGAACGACGTCGCCGTGGCCGAGGACGGCACGGTCTACGTCTCCGACACACCCATGAACACGATCTGGCGTCTCAAGGACGGTGTCTTCGAGCCATGGTTCGCCAATGACGACTTGAACGGCCCCAACGGTCTCCTCGTGCAAGGGGATAAGCTGATCGTGGCCTCTTTCGGCAGGATGCCGGGCGAGGGCCAGAAGCAGGAATTGGCCGGTCTGCTCGCCGTGAACCTGGAGGATCAATCCGTCGCGCCGCTGGGGACGGGGGAGCCGGTGGGCAATCTCGATGGGCTCGAGCCCCTCGAGTCCGGCGACTATCTTGTGACCGACTGGGCCGACGGCGCTCTCTACACGATCGGCGCCAAGGGCAAGGCGACCCAATTGATCGATCTCAATCAGGGCAGCGCGGACCTGACCTATTTTCCGGACACCGATACGGTGCTGATCCCGATGATGCTGGACAACACGCTTGCCGCCTATCGCCTGAGCGCGCCCGCGCCCAAAGCCAAGGAAAAGAAGTAGCCCAAGACACTCTCCGCTGCGGTGTTTTACGCGCTTGGCTGATCGCGGCCTCCCGCCCTATAAGCCCCAGCACTCTATATTCCCAAGACCACGCGGGGCCTCGCAACGGTCCGCCAAGCGATTGCCCCACGGAGCGCCTCCGTACAGAACAGGAATGCCGGTTTGATTGCGGCCCTCTCGCAGCTTCCCATCCCCGCCAATTTTGCGCTCTTCCTGGCCGCCGCCACGGGCGTATGGTTCGCCGGCAGCCGGCTAGCCGTCTACGCCGACGCCATCGCCGACCGGAAGCGCATCGGCCAAGCCTTCATGGGGCTGGTGTTCGTCGCGGCCGCGACCTCGCTTCCTGAAATGGTGACGACACTCTATGGCGCACTCGCCGGCGAGGCCGCGCTCGTGCTCGGCAACATGTTTGGCGGCATTACCATGCAGACCGCCGTCCTCGCCATCGCCGACGTGTCCTTCGCGGCCGTCGCGCTCACCTCATATCCCCGTGGACCGAATTCAGCGCTGGAAGCCACGCTGCTCATTGCGCTGCTCGCGATGCTGCTTGGCCTTCATGCGGTGGGCGAGTTCGCACTGCCCTTCGGCGTGGGGCTGGGCACGCTCTTTCTTGGCGTGGCCTATGTCGGCATCGTGATGATGTTGCGCGAATTTGGGAAGAATGACTCCTGGGTGCCGGTCACGGTGCCCGAGACCGATGAGCCTCTCATCGGCCATGTGGTGCCGAAGGCGCTCGACCGCGCGCCATTTCCATCTCTTGTTTGGGGCTTTGCGCTTCTGGCTCTGGTCATTCTCATCTGCGGCCTCGTACTGACCTCGAGTGCCGCCGCCATCGCCGAGCAGACCGGACTGAACTCGAGCTTCATCGGCGTGACCCTGCTGGCGAGCGCCACCTCGCTGCCGGAGGTGAGCACGACGCTGGCGGCGGTGCGCATCGGCGCGCACACCATGGCCATCTCCAACATCTTCGGTAGCAACCTTCTGATGGTCGCGCTCGTGCTGCCGGCGGACATCGCCTATAGCGGCGCGCCGGTGCTGGGCGCCATCGATCAGGCCACGGCCTTCGCGCTCGTCTCGGGCGTGCTGGTGACGGCGATCTATCTTGCGGGTCTTCTCATCCGCTCGCGGCGCACGATCTTCGGCATGGGCATCGACTCCGCGCTCGTGCTCGTCGTCTATGCCATGACGCTCTGCGTGTTCTATCACTTCAGCTGAGACGCCTAGATGATGCTCCGGACCACACCGCCATCGACGCGTAGCGAAGCGCCGGTGATAGCCGAGGAGCCTTCGCCGCAGAGGAACACCACGAGGTTGGCAACTTCCTCCGTCTCCGCGAACCGGCCGATGAGGGATGACGGGCGCATCGTCTTGACGAAGTCGTCCTTGAAGCTCCCTTTATCCACCCCCTGATCGTCCGCCAGCCTGTCGACGAACGCCTCCACGCCTTCCGATCGCGTGGGTCCCGGCAGCACGGCATTGGACGTCACGCCGGTTCCGGCCACGCTCTCCGCAATGCCACGCGACAAGGCAAGCTGCGCGGTCTTCGTGACACCGTAGTGGACCATCTCCTGTGGCGTCTGCACGCCCGACTCGCTCGAAATGAAGATGATGCGGCCCCAGTTGCGCGCGACCATGCCGGGAAGGAGCGCACGGCTGAGACGCACGCCGCTCATCACGTTGACGTCGAAGATTTCCTGCCATTCCGCGTCGGTGATCTCGGCGAAGGGAACGGGTGCGAAGATGCCGACATTGTTGACGAGGATATCGACGTCGCCGGCTTCCTTCAGAAGCCGTGCCGCGCCGTCCGCCGTGCCGAGATCGGCGGCAATGCCAATCGCGGCGCCACCGCCCTCGACGATCCTTCGAGCGGCTTCTGCCACGCGCTCCTCGTTGCGACCGTTGACGATGACGTTGGCGCCTTCGCGCGCAAGCCCCTCCGCGATGGCATAGCCGATACCCGCGGTCGATCCGGTGACAAGCGCGCGCTTGCCGTCCAGCCTCAAATCCATGTCGTGCCTCGAATGTTGCCTTGAACGTGTTGGAGCCCGGCTTACGCCGCCGCGAGCCTTGCAAAGCCGGCGTCGAGATCCGCTTTGAGATCGTCCACGTCCTCCAAGCCGATATGGAGACGTAAGGCTGGGCCTTTCACCTCCCATCTTGTCGCACTCCGGTAAGTCCTTGGGTCGAAGGGCAAAATAAGGCTCTCATAGCCGCCCCAGGAATATCCCATGCCAAATAGCGCCAGATCATCGAGCATGCCTGCGAGCGCGTCGTGCGAGGCGGGCTTGAGCACGATCGCGAACAGCCCCGAGGCACCGGTGAAGTCGCGTTGCCACAGGCCATGGCCGGCATCGCCCGGAAGGCCAGGGTGGATCACACGCTCAACTTCCGGGCGCGCGGCCAGCCATTCGGCCATCGCCAGCCCTGACTCGTGATGCCGTGCGAGCCGCACGCTCAAGGAGCGCAAGCCGCGCAAGCCCAGATAGACGTCCTCCGGGCCCGGACAGAGGCCAAGCTCATCGTGGGTCCGGCCGACCATGGAGGTGGTCTTCTTGTTCGTGGTGATGGCGCCCAACATGGCGTCGGCATGACCAACGATATATTTTGTCGCCGCCTGGACCGACACGTCGGCGCCGTGCGCAAACGGCTTGAAGTAGAGCGGCGTGGCCCAGGTATTATCCATGACAACGACGGCACCGCGCGCATGCGCGGCCTCCGCGATCGCGGGAATGTCCTGCACCTCGAAGGTCTGCGAGCCAGGTGACTCGGTGAACACGAGCTTCGTCTTGTCGGTGATGAGCCCGGCAATCCCGCCGGCGATGAGCGGATCGTAATAGGTCGTCGTGACGCCGAGCCGCTTCAGCACGTTGTCGCAGAACCGGCGCGTGGGCCGATAGACGCTGTCCGAGACGAGGATGTGGTCGCCGCTCGAAACAAAGCTGAGCAGCGTGGCCGCAATCGCCGACAGGCCGGACGGGGTCAGCAGCGTGGCGTGTCCCCCTTCAAGTTCGGCGATCGCATTCTGCAAGGCGTCGACCGTCGGAGTGCCGAGCCGCCCATAGCTATAGTCCTGGGCGTTGTCTTCTAAGCATTGGAGGGTCGGATAGAGGACCGTCGAGCCGCGATAGATCGGCGTGTTGACGAAGCCGTCAAAACGCGCGGGGTCGCGCCCGGCATGTGCGAGCCGCGTATCGGGCTTTTGAGGGTCTTTGGATTTGCTCATGGCAGCCTCTGAGCGAGGCCAAGGGCTGGCATGCGATACTGATCCAGCCTTAGCTCGTCTCGATGGGAAGTGTTTCGTCGGCGCCCCATTCCGCCCACGAGCCGTCATAGACCGACGTGCGGCGATGGCCCGTCTCCGCGAGCGCGAGCGCCAACACGCAGGCTGTGATTCCGGAGCCGCAACTCGTCACCACCGGCTTGTGCGGATCGACGCCGGCCGCCTCGAACACTTGGCTGAGGGCGTCGGTCGACTTCAGCGTGCCATCGGCGTTGAGCAGCTGGCCATAAGGGACGTTCTGCGAACCGGGAATGTGCCCCGCGCGCAAGCCCTCCCGCGGCTCGGGCGCCTTTCCGGCAAAACGCTCGGCCGAGCGCGCATCGACAATGGCCGCCGATTTGTCGTGGATGAGCCCCTTCATGTCGTCCCGGTCGCGCACCAGGTCGAGATTGCGGCGCGCCGTGAAATGCCGAGTGGTCCGGGGTGCCGGCTCTCCCATCACCAGCGGACGCCCCTCGCGCTTCCATTTCGGCAAACCGCCGTTCAGCACGCTGACGTCTTCCACCCCCATGACCCGGAACATCCACCACACGCGCGGCGCGCTGAACATCCCCTCGCGATCGTAGACAACGATCCGCTGGCCATCGCCGATCCCCATCTTGCGCATGCGCGAGGAGAACTTCTCGGGTGCCGGCAGCATGTGGGGCAGGGCGGCGTTGGTGTCGGCGATCTCGTCGATGTCGAAGAAGATCGCGCCCGGGATATGCTCGGACAAATACTCCGCCTTGGCGTCCTTGCCTTGGTCCGGCATGTACCAAGTGGCGTCGATAATCACGAAATCAGGGGCGTCGAGCTCACGCTCGAGCTCGTCGGTCTCAATCAGCCATGTCTTCGGCGTCGACAAATTCTCTTCTCCAATTCTTGCTCAAACGAACACATTTGGCGCGGCAGCCTGGCCCTGGTCCAGCCATAAGGGGACCGGCAGACCTTTTTCGCGCAAGAAGTCCGGGTTGAACAGCCTGCTTTGATAGCGCGTGCCGTAATCGCAGAGCACCGTGACAATGGTGTGGCCTGGCCCCAGCTCCCGGGCAAGCCGGATGGCGCCCGCGACGTTGATGCCGCTCGACCCGCCAAGGCAAAGGCCTTCCTCGCTGAGGAGGTCGAACACGACCGGCAAAGCCTCCGCGTCGGGGATCTGAAAGGCCTCGTCGATCTTGGCCCCTTCGAGATTGGCGGTAATGCGCCCCTGGCCGATGCCCTCGGTGATCGAGCTTCCTTCGGATTTCAGCTCGCCGTGTTTGTAGAAATTGTACAGCGCCGCGCCCATGGGATCGGCGAGCCCGATGACCACATTCGGGTTGTGCTCTTTGAGCCCCATGGACACGCCGGCGAGCGTACCGCCGGTGCCGACAGCGCAGATGAAGCCGTCGACCTTGCCGTCGAGATCGCGCCAAATCTCCTGAGCCGTCGTTTCGATATGGCCTTGGCGGTTCGCCACGTTGTCGAACTGATTGGCCCAGATCGCGCCGTTCGCCTCGGACTTGGCGAGTTCCTCGGCAAGCCGGCCTGAATATTTCACGTAGTTGTTGTCGTTCCTGTAGGGAACCGCGGGGACCTCGATCAGCTCCGCGCCCGAAAGGCGCAGCATCTGTTTCTTCTCGTCCGATTGGGTATCCGGGATGACGATGACGGTCTTGAGGCCCAAGGCGTTGCCGACGAGCGCGAGCCCGATTCCGGTATTGCCGGCAGTGCCTTCGACGACCGTGCCGCCGGGATTGAGCCGGCCGGAATTCAGGGCGTCACGGATGATGAAGAGCGCCGCGCGATCCTTAACCGACTGCCCGGGGTTCATGAACTCGGCCTTGCCAAGAATGGTGCAGCCGGTCTCTTCGGACGCGCGTTTGAGCTTGATCAGCGGCGTGTTGCCGATCGCCTCGATAATGCCGTTACGGTAGGACACTGGGGGGAAGCCTTTGGAATCCTGTTCCCGTGCAACCTAATGAGGGTGGCTAGCCCCCGCAAGTCGGGGAAATTGCACGAAACGAGCCGGCCAAGGCATGCGGTTCCATGCGTCCTGGCAATGCGAGCATGGAAAGGTTTGCGGCCCGTACACCATATCCGAGACATCGGGGCCGGCTCCTGGGCCAGTTGGGCAACATTGCCTCTCGGGCTAGCAGCCGAACAACCCGCTGTGTATATAGACCGCGAGATGCGCCCACCCGGGGCGCGTATGTGAATTCCTGAGAGCGGGCGTGGTGGAACTGGTAGACACGCCAGATTTAGGTTCTGGTGGCTTCGGCCGTGGGGGTTCAACTCCCTCCGCCCGCACCAACCAACTCCGTTGGATGGTCTGGAATAGTGGAAGCGCGGCACGGCGCTGAAAGATGGTGGATTGAGACGAATGAACGTCACTGAGACAAATACGGAAGGGTTGCACCGCGAGCTGAAAGTGGTGGTCGGCGCCGATGAGCTGGAGCAGCGGCTCTCCTCGCGCCTGGACGAGCTCAAGGGCAAGGCGAAGATCAAGGGCTTCAGGCCCGGCCATGTGCCGAAGGAGCATTTGCGGAAAGTCTATGGCCGCTCGGTGATGGCCGAGGTCGTGCAGCAGGCGGTTGCCGAGACCAGCCGCGAAGCCCTGACCCAGCGCGAGGAGCGCCCGGCATTTCAGCCGAAGGTCGCCCTGCCCGAGGACGAGGGGGAGATCAATCAGATCTTCGAAGGCACCGCCGACCTGGCGTACACGCTCACCTTCGAGGTGCTGCCCAAGGTCGAGGTGATGGATCTCAGCACCCTTGAGCTCGAGCGGCCCTCGACGGCGGTGACCGACAAGGACATCGACGAGGCCATCGACCGGATCCTCGCCACCAATCAGAACTACAAGCCTAAGGACGGTGCGGCCGAGAAGGCCGACCGTGTCACCATCGACTTCGTGGGCAAGCTCGACGGCGAAGCTTTCGAGGGCGGCACCGCGCAGGATGCGCCGATCACGCTGGGCGCCGGCGGCTTCATCCCGGGCTTCGAAGAGGGCCTGATGGGGGTGAAGACCGGCGACGAAAAGGCGATCGAGGCGACGTTCCCGGATGCGTATCCGGAGGCCAAGCTGGCCGGCAAGGCCGTGCAGTTCGAGGTGACGGTGAAAGAGGTCGCAAGCCCTGAGACGCCGACGCTCGACGATGAGTTCGCCAAGAGTCTCGGCGTGGAATCGGTGGCCCAGATCCGCGAGACCGTGAAGACGCGCATGGAGCAGGACCGCGACATGGCCTCGCGCCTCAAGGTGAAGCGGGTGCTGTTGGACAAGCTCAACGAAAGCCACGCCTTCGAGCTGCCGCCCACGCTGGTCGATAACGAGTTCCAGGCAATCTGGGACCAGGTCACCAAGGACCTCGAGCAATCGAAGAAGACCTTCGAGGACGAGGGCACGACCGAAGACAAGGCGAAGGAAGATTATCGCGACATCGCCACCCGCCGCGTCCGGCTTGGTCTGTTGCTTTCGGAGATCGGCTCACGCAACGAGATCACCGTGACCGACGAAGAGGTCAACAAGGCCCTCATCGAGCGTATCCGGCAATTCCCCGGGCAAGAGCGCCAAGTCTATGACTTCTACCGCAACACGCCGGAGGCGTTGGCCGAGTTGAGGGCGCCGATCTACGAGGACAAGGTGGTCGACTATATTCTCGAACTGGCCAAGGTCACCGACAAGCCGGTCAGCGTGGAGGACCTTTACGCCGATCCCGATGGCGACCATGACCATGACCATCACCACCACGATCATGACCACGGTCATGATCACGACCACGGCCACAAGCACGACTGAGTATGCGAAGAGGGCGCACCACGGGAGGCAATCTGGCCTCTTCCGTTTCGTCGCCCGACCCCATATGTAGGGGATGATCCCGGCAGAATCGCTGGTCGTCCCGGCCGGCCTCAAGCCCTAAACGCAGGACATTCATGAGCAATCCGGTCGAGACATATATGAATACGCTGGTTCCCATGGTGGTCGAGCAGACCAACCGTGGCGAGCGCGCCTACGACATCTATTCCCGCCTGCTGAAAGAGCGGATCATCTTCGTCACCGGCGTGATCGAGGATCACATGGCCTCGCTGATCACCGCGCAGCTTCTGTTCTTGGAGGCCGAGAACCCCAAGAAGGAAATCTCGATGTACATCAATTCGCCCGGTGGCGTGGTGACGTCGGGCATGGCGATCTACGACACCATGCAGTTCGTGCGGCCGCCCGTGGCGACGCTCTGCATGGGACAGGCGGCATCCATGGCCTCGCTGTTGCTCTGCGCGGGCGAGAAGGGCATGCGCTACGCCTTGCCCAATGCGCGCGTCATGCTCCATCAGCCCTCTGGCGGCTTTCAAGGTCAGGCCAGCGACATCGAACGGCACGCCGAGGACATCATCAAGATGAAGCGCCGGCTCAATGAGTCCTATGTCCACCACACTGGCCAGGACTACGAGACGGTTGAGAAGACGCTCGATCGTGATTACTTCCTGTCGGCGGAGGATGCCCGGAAGTTCGGCATCGTGGATGAGGTGATCTCCAAGCGGAATCCGCTCACGGACAAGGGCGACAAGCCCGCGACCTAAGGCCTCAGAGGATCCGTCCGGCCCCCGTTAGGGCTAACCGGCAAATTCTAAGTGCGGGCCTTGCTGGCGCCCACGGCATGATCCATGCAGTGTCGTCAAACTGTTGGGGATGGTATGCCCCACGGGATTCGTGGGATTAATCAATCCTTGATCAGTGCCGCCATAGCATGCTCAGATTGTGCGTCGGGCAACTTTTCCGAAGGAGTCGCTCACACTTGCTAAGCGGGAAAAGGATTTAGGGTGCGCAGGCGGACAACCTACCAGCGCTGAGCAGGAATTAAAAAGAATCGGATGAAAGAATGAGCAAGGTGAGCGGAACAGATTCGAAAAACACCCTCTACTGCTCTTTCTGCGGCAAGAGTCAGCACGAGGTTCGCAAGCTTATTGCGGGGCCCACCGTGTTCATCTGTGATGAATGCGTCGAGCTTTGCATGGATATTATTCGCGAGGAGAACAAGAGTTCTCTCGTGAAGTCCCGCGACGGCGTGCCCACCCCCATGGAGATCTGCGCGGTCCTCGATGACTACGTCATCGGTCAGGACTACGCCAAGCGCGTGCTCTCGGTGGCGGTCCACAACCATTACAAGCGGCTCAACCACTCCGGCAAGAATTCGGATGTCGAGCTCGCCAAGTCCAACATTCTTCTGATCGGGCCCACGGGCTGCGGCAAGACGCTGCTCGCCCAGACGCTGGCCCGCATCCTCGACGTGCCCTTCACCATGGCCGACGCGACCACGCTCACCGAGGCCGGCTATGTGGGCGAGGACGTCGAGAACATCATTTTGAAGCTGCTCCAGTCGGCCGACTACAACGTCGAGCGCGCCCAGCGCGGCATCGTCTATATCGACGAGGTCGATAAGATCAGCCGGAAGTCCGACAACCCGTCCATCACCCGCGACGTCTCGGGCGAGGGCGTGCAACAGGCGCTTCTGAAGATCATGGAAGGCACCGTGGCCTCGGTGCCCCCGCAAGGCGGACGCAAGCACCCGCAGCAGGAGTTCCTCCAGGTCGACACCACGAACATTCTGTTCGTGTGCGGCGGCGCCTTTGCCGGGCTCGAGAAGATCATCTCCGCGCGCGGCCGGTCCACCTCGATTGGCTTCGGTGCCAATGTGGAACCGGTCGATGAGCGCCGCACCGGCGACGTCCTTCGGGGAATTGAGCCTGAGGATTTGCTCAAGTTCGGCCTCATCCCGGAGTTCATCGGCCGTGTGCCTGTGATCGCGACCCTCGACGACCTCGACGAAGAGTCCCTGGTGCGCATCCTGACCGAGCCGAAGAACGCGCTCGTGCGCCAGTATCAGCGTCTCTTCGAGATGGAAGACGTGCAGCTCTCCTTTGCCGAAGAGGCCTTGCTCGCCATCTCCAAGAAGGCGATCGAGCGGAAGACCGGCGCCCGTGGCCTCAGGTCGATCATGGAGGGCATCCTGCTCGACACCATGTTCGAGCTGCCCAGCATGCGCGGCGTCGAAGAGGTGGTCATCAGCGCCGAAGTCGTCGATGGCCAGGCCCGGCCCTTGCGCATCTATTCCGAGCGCCACGAGGAAGTCGGCTCTAGCGCCTAACCACAAGCCCATTCCTGGCTTGATGCAAGGCGCGAATCCCACTCAAATCGTGGGAAATCGGCCTCTGCCGCCTTAATCGTAGCGTCCACTTGACGACGGCGAGGCCGGTCGCCACCTTTCGGGGCCGGCGGGCCAAGATGACGCAGTGCCCGTCTCGGCAAATGCCGGGACAATGCATCCAGGAAGGCGGTCCTTTTGGGGGAGGGGAACTGAGGCAGATATTTCGCGGAACGGCGTTCGGTCCGCCTAAAAAGAAAGTGACGGAACTATCATGACAGAGACGAACCCGTCCGAGACCGTTGAGGATGCTGGCGCGCCCGAACTCTATCCGGTGCTGCCGCTCCGCGACATCGTCGTTTTCCCCTACATGATCGTGCCGCTCTTCGTCGGCCGCGAGAAATCGATCGCGGCGCTCGAAGAGGTGATGCGGACCGACAAGCAGATTCTGCTCGTCGCCCAGAAGAACGCCTCGGACGATGAGCCGACCGCCGGCGGTATCTACGAAATGGGCACGCTGGCCTCGGTGCTGCAGCTTTTGAAGCTCCCCGACGGCACCGTGAAAGTCCTGGTCGAAGGCTCGCGCCGCGCCACCATCGCCCGCTACACGGACAACGAGAACTATTTCGAGGCTGAGATCGCATCGGTCGAGGAGAGCGTCGGCTCCGAGGACGAGATCGAGGCGCTGGCCCGCTCGGTCGTCTCTCAGTTCGAGAGCTATGTGAAGCTCAACAAGAAGATCTCGCCCGAGGTGCTCGGTACCGCGAGCCAGATCGAGGATTATTCCAAGCTCGCCGACACCATCGCCTCGCATCTGGCCATCAAGATCGCCGAGAAGCAGCAGATCCTCGAGGTCACTTCGATCTCGGATCGGCTGGAGCGCGTCTTCACCCTGATGGAAAGTGAGATCTCCGTCCTTCAGGTCGAGCGCAAGATCAGGAGCCGCGTGAAGCGTCAGATGGAGAAGACGCAGCGCGAGTACTATCTGAACGAGCAGATGAAGGCGATCCAGAAGGAACTCGGCGACGGCGAAGAGGGCCGGGACGATCTGGCCGAGCTCGAGCACAAGATCGAGAAGACCAAGCTTTCCAAGGAGGCGCGCGAGAAGGCCATGGGCGAGCTGAAGAAGCTGCGCCAGATGAGCCCCATGTCGGCCGAAGCCACCGTGGTCCGCAACTATCTCGACTGGCTGTTGGCGATCCCGTGGGGCGTCAAGGGCCGGGTCAAGCGTGACCTGGACGATGCGCAGAAGGTCCTCGACCACGACCATTTCGGCCTGGAGAAGGTCAAGGACCGCATCGTCGAGTACCTTGCCGTCCAGAACCGCACCAACATGCTGAAGGGCCCGATCCTGTGCCTGGTCGGCCCTCCCGGCGTCGGCAAGACCTCGCTCGGCAGATCGATCGCCAAAGCAACGGGCCGTGAGTTCGTCCGCATGAGCCTTGGCGGCGTGCGCGACGAGGCGGAGATCCGCGGCCACCGGCGCACCTATATCGGCTCGATGCCCGGCAAGGTCATCCAGTCCATGAAGAAGGCGAAGAAGGTCAATCCGCTGTTCCTGTTCGACGAGATCGACAAGATGGGCGCCGATTTCCGCGGCGACCCGGCCTCGGCCCTGCTTGAGGTGCTCGATCCGGAGCAGAACCACACCTTCAACGACCATTATCTGGAAGTGGACTACGACCTCTCCAACGTGATGTTCGTGACCACGGCGAACACCTTGAACATTCCGCCGGCCCTGATGGACCGGATGGAGATCATCCGCATCGCCGGCTACACCGAGGACGAGAAGGCCGAGATTGCCCAGCGGCATTTGATCCCCGAGCAGGTCAAGAACCACGGGCTCGAGCCGGCCGAGTTCTCCCTCGATGAAGAGGCGCTCAAGGAAGTCATTCGCCGTTACACCCGCGAGGCCGGCGTGCGCAGTCTCGAGCGCGAGATCGCCAAGCTGTCCCGGAAGTCGGTGAAGCAGCTTCTGACCACCGAGAACAAGGCGGTTCACATCACGCGCGAGAACCTGTCCGATTATCTCGGCGTACCGAAATACCGCTATGGCGAGGCCGAGCTGGAAGATCAGGTTGGCGTGGTCACTGGCCTTGCCTGGACCGAGGTCGGCGGCGAGATCCTCACAGTCGAAGGCGTGATGATGCCGGGCAAGGGCAAGATGACCGTCACCGGCAATTTGCGCGACGTCATGAAAGAATCGATTCAGGCCGCGAGTGCCTATGTGCGGTCCCGGGCGGTCGATTATGGCATCGAGCCGCCGCTTTTCGAAAAGCGGGATATCCACGTTCACGTGCCCGAAGGGGCCACCCCCAAGGATGGTCCGTCCGCGGGCGTCGCCATGGTGACCGCCATCATCTCGCTGATGACCGGAATTCCGGTCAAACGTGAGGTGGCGATGACCGGCGAAATCACCTTGCGCGGCCGCATTCTGCCCATTGGCGGCCTCAAGGAAAAGATGCTTGCGGCGCTGCGCGCCGGCATCAAGACGGTGATCATCCCCGAGGAAAATGTCAAAGATCTCGCGGAGATACCGGATTCTCTTAAGAGTAAGCTTGAAATTCTCCCCGTCTCGCGTGTGGAAGAGGTGCTGAAGCTCGCCTTCACCCGGACGCCCCAGCCGATCGTCTGGGAGGAAGAGGGTGAGGGGGCAGCGCAAGTCGTCCCGGCAAAGGACGAGCCGTCGACCGGTCTGACGGCCCACTAGGCGCTGCCTCGGCACAACTGCCGTCGATTTGCCTCAATCGCGTGGTCCGACCTTATGCACCGAGTCGGCCAAATTTGTTGATTTTCCGCGTTTTTTGCTCCAGTCATACACCATATGTTTGTGACTCGGAGCGTACCCAAAGCGGCCTTGAGGGTTAAATTCACGCCCTGCGATCAGGGCCTAGCGAAAGGATGGAAACCCGTGAACAAAGCTGAGCTGGTCGCCCATGTGGCGAAAGAATCTGAACTGTCGAAGGATGCAGCCGAGAAGGCCGTGGACGCGACGTTCAAGAATATCGAGAAAGCCCTGAGCGGTGGCGACACCGTGCGCATCGTCGGGTTTGGCAACTTCCAGGTCGCGCAGCGCAAGGCTTCGGTCGGACGCAACCCGCGCACCGGCGCCGAGGTCCAGATCCCGGCATCCAAGGTGCCGAAGTTCCGGGCCGGCAAGGCTCTCAAAGAGGCCTGCAACGTCTAACGGCAAAGCAGCATTTGGATTTCTAGGCGAAGCCTCGCCACTTGCGTGAGGCTTCGCCTTTCTTATTTTCAAGCTATTGTTTGCAAGGTCTACCGATAGGCGTCGGTCAATCCTTGCTCTAACGCTTCCCTGGATATGGGGCGGTTAGCTCAGTTGGTAGAGCGCCACGTTTACACCGTGGATGTCGGCAGTTCGAGACTGTCACCGCCCACCATTCTCGTCTTCATGAGCACGCCACCAACCTCATCATCGAGGCCGCCCGTCTTGGCGATCCGTCGGCCAAGGCTGTTCTGATCAATCTTCAAAGAGGCGGCACGGGCGGCACCACGCCGCAATGACCCGGCAACGGTCTTGGCGTGGCTCACCTTGACTTGGGGAATCCCAGGCCGTACATGCTGAAGATCGCCTCCGGCCGTGGTTTTACGGCCCGGTAGGGGGTGTAGCTCAGTTGGTTAGAGCGCCGGCCTGTCACGCCGGAGGCCGCGGGTTCGAGTCCCGTCACTCCCGCCATTTTGGCCCCGTGGACGCAAACAAGAAGGCTTCGGAAAAAGCCATGGGCCAGCTACTCCTAAATTACCTGCCACTCGTCATCTTCATCGGCATCGCCTTCGTCATCTGCACGATCCTGCTCGTCGTGCCGTTCGTCATCGCCGTCCGCAAGCCGGATCCCGAAAAGGTCTCGACTTATGAATGCGGCTTCGACGCCTTCGATGACGCGCGCATGAAATTTGACGTCCGCTTCTATCTCGTGTCGCTTCTTTTCATTATCTTCGATCTCGAGGTGGCGTTTCTGTTTCCCTGGGCGGTGGCCTTCGATGAGGTCGGCGCGCTCGGGTTCTGGGCGATGATTATCTTCTTGGCCGTTCTCACCATCGGCTTCATCTATGAGTGGCGGAAAGGCGCGCTCGAATGGGATTGATGCCCGACGTCAAGTTCGAGACCGAAGGGAAGGGCGGCGGCCTGATCTCTACCGGTGCCACGTCGTTCGGCACCTTCTCCGACGAGCTCGCCGACAAGGGCTTCCTGCTCACCACAACCGACGATCTCATCAATTGGGCGCGCACCGGCTCGCTCATGTGGATGACCTTCGGCCTGGCGTGTTGCGCCGTGGAGATGATGCAGGCCTCGATGCCCCGCTACGATTTGGAGCGGTTCGGTTTCGCCCCGCGTGGCAGCCCGCGTCAGTCCGATGTCATGATTGTTGCCGGCACGCTGTGCAACAAGATGGCGCCCGCTTTGCGCAAGGTCTACGACCAGATGCCGGAGCCTCGCTACGTCATCTCCATGGGCTCTTGTGCCAATGGCGGCGGCTACTATCACTATTCCTATTCTGTTGTCCGCGGCTGCGATCGCATCGTGCCGGTGGATATCTACGTTCCGGGTTGCCCGCCGACGGCCGAAGCGCTGGTCTACGGCGTGCTGCTCCTACAGAAGAAGATCAGGCGGACGGGCACGATCGAACGCTAAGCCCGCTCTGATCCTGGAGCCTTGATGGACAACGCGCTGAATAAGCTGGGCGCTTATCTCACTGGGAAGCTCGGGCCGAAGCTCGTGCGGTTCGACGTCGCGTTCGGCGAGCTCACCATCGAGGTGAAGCGCGATGCCGTTCCCGAGGTCATTACCTTCTTGCGGGACGACGAGCGCTGCCGCTTCGGCTGCCTCACCGACATTTGCGGCGTGGACTATCCCGAACGCGAGGAGCGCTTCGACGTCGTCTATCATCTGCTCAGCCCGTGGCTGAACCAGCGCATCCGCGTGCGCGCGACGGCGACCGCCGAGACACCGGTGCCGAGCCTTGTCGAGGTGTTTCCGGCGGCCAATTGGTTCGAGCGCGAGGCTTTCGACCTCTACGGCATCCTGTTCGAGGGGCATCCGGATTTGCGCCGGATCCTGACCGATTACGGCTTCCAGGGGCATCCCTTGCGCAAGGACTTCCCGCTGACCGGCTTCGTGGAGCTCCGCTACGACGACGAGCTGAAGCGCGTCGTCTACGAGCCGGTAAAGCTGATGCAGGAGTTCCGCAATTTCGACTTTCTCAGTCCGTGGGAGGCCATGGACACCGCCATCCCCGGCGACGAGAAGGCAGGTGTGGCGCCGGACCGGAAGGAGGACACGTGAAGCCCTCCCTCAAGGCCGGCCTCAAGCACAGCTTCTCCTACACGGTGCCTGTGACCAAGACGGTGCCGCATCTCTATGACGAGGCGCCGCAGCTTCAGGTCATGCCCGACGTCTTCGCCACGGGCTTCATGGTCGGGCTCATGGAATGGACTTGCGTGCAGCTGATCGAGCCGCATCTCGATGCGGGCGAGGGCAGCCTCGGCACCCATATCGACGTGTCCCACAAATCCGCCACCCCGGTCGGCTTCACCGTCACCGTCGAGGCGGAGTGCGTCGAGCTGCGGGGCCCGCGGGCGCGCTTCAAGGTCAGCGCCCATGACGGCGTCGACGAGATCGGCTCAGGCTTCCATGAGCGTTTCATCGTCGGCTGGGACAGGTTCAACAAAGGCCTGGACGCCAAGCGCGCGAAGACGGCAGCGGAGGCGAGCGCCTGATGGCCGACACCAAGACCAAAACCGCCCAGACCAAGACCGCCCAGACCAAGACCGCCGAGATCGACAGCGGCAAGCGCGAAGGCGACGACCGCACCTTCACCATCAATTTCGGTCCCCAGCACCCGGCCGCTCATGGCGTGTTGCGTCTCGTGCTGGAGCTCGACGGCGAGGTGGTCGAGCGCGTCGATCCGCATATCGGCCTGCTTCACCGCGGCACCGAAAAACTCATCGAGCACAAGACCTATCTCCAGGCCGTGCCCTATTTCGACCGGCTCGACTATGTGGCGCCCATGAACCAGGAGCATGCCTTCGCGCTCGCCGTGGAGAAGCTGCTCGGCATCACGGTCCCGAAGCGCGCGCAGCTCATCCGCGTGCTCTATTCCGAGATCGGGCGCTTACTTTCGCATCTCCTCAACATCACCACCCAGGCCCTCGACGTGGGCGCGCTCACCCCGCCGCTCTGGGGCTTCGAGGAGCGCGAGAAGCTCATGGTGTTCTATGAACGCGCATCAGGGTCCCGCATGCATGCGGCCTATGTGCGCCCCGGCGGCGTGCATCAGGATCTGCCGCCCCAGCTCGTCGACGACATCTACGCCTTCTGCGATCCGTTTCTGGCGGTCTGCGACGACATCGAGACCCTGCTCACCGACAACCGCATCTTCAAGCAGCGCAATGTCGATATCGGCGTGGTCAGCCAGGAGGAAGCCTGGGCGCGCGGCTTCACCGGCGTCATGATCCGCTGTACGGGCGCGGCCTGGGATCTGCGCAAGGCCCAGCCCTATGAGTGCTACGACGAGTTGGACTTCGACATCCCCATCGGCAAGAACGGCGACTGTTACGACCGCTATCTCATCCGCATGGAGGAGATGCGCCAGTCCGTCGGCCTCATGAAGCAATGCTGCGCGCTTTTGACCACCACGCCTGGGCCGGTCACCGTCGACAATCATAAGATGGTGCCGCCGCGCCGGGCCGAGATGAAGGCCTCCATGGAGGCCCTGATCCACCACTTTAAGCTGTATACGGAAGGCTACCACGTCCCCAAAGGCGAAGCGTATGCCGCCGTGGAGGCCCCGAAGGGCGAATTCGGCGTCTATCTCGTCGCCGATGGCTCCAACCGGCCGTACCGCTGCAAGATCCGGGCGCCGAGCTTCGTCCATCTCGCGGCGCTCGAATTCCTCTGTCGCGGCCACATGCTGGCGGACGTGTCGGCCGTGCTGGGGTCCATCGATATTGTCTTTGGAGAATGCGACCGTTAGCCCATTGTGCAGTTGCGAAATGGGGCGTCATCAGCAAGACTCTCCAAGGCCTTACGGAAGTCAGTTAGGAGCGAATCGCGCGAACCTGGGCAACACCTCGCGCGGTCCCGCAAGAAGATAGAGATGAGCGTCCGACGCCTCGCCGCTGAACAGCCAGAAGGCTTTGCCTTCACGCCCGAGAACCTCGATTGGGCCCAGGCTGAGATCAACAAATACCCGGAAGGCCGCCAGGCTTCCGCCGTGCTCTCGCTGCTGTGGCGAGCGCAAGAGCAGATCGGCGGCTGGATCTCGGAGCCGGCGCTGCGCGCCGTCGCCGACATGCTGGGCATGGCCTATATCCGCGTCTACGAGATCGTCACCTTCTACACGATGTTCAACCTCGCGCCGGTGGGCCGCTACTACGTGCAAGTCTGCGGCACCACGCCATGCATGCTGCGCGGCGCCGACGACATCAAGGCGGCCTGCCGCAAACATATCGGCGCCAAGGACCAGGTCAGCGACGACGGCATGTTCTCCTGGACCGAGGTCGAATGTCTCGGCGCCTGCGTGAACGCGCCCATGGCCCAGATCAACAAATACTATTACGAAGATCTGACGCCGGAGAATTTCGAGCAGATCCTGCAACGGCTCCGCAAGGGCGAGCCTGTCGAGCCCGGTCCGCAGAACGGCCGCAAAGCCGCCGCGCCACTGAGCGGTCCCAACACGCTCACCGATGCCGCGATCTACAGCAAAGACACCTCCGGACCGGAGCCTGGCTACGCCGGTCCGGCACTCGTGGATGCGGAGGCGAAACGTCCCGGCGCCGCGGCCAATGCGCGTGCGGAAGCGGGTGTGAAGACGCCCGCCAAGACGCCGAGGTCCCGCTGATGCTTCAAGACAAGGACCGCATCTTCACCAACCTTTACGGCCTTCACAGCTGGCGTCTGAAGGCCGCGCGCGCCCGCGGCGCCTGGGACGGCACCAAGGAGATGATCGCGCGCGGACACGACGCCGTCATCGACGAGGTGAAGGCATCGGGTTTGCGCGGCCGTGGCGGCGCCGGGTTCCCGACCGGCCTCAAATGGTCGTTCATGCCGAAGACCGACAGCCGCCCGAGCTATCTCGCCGTCAATGCCGACGAGTCCGAGCCCGGCACCTGCAAGGACCGGGAGATCATGCGCCACGATCCGCATCTCCTGATCGAAGGCGCGCTGCTCGCCGGCTTCGCCATGCGGGCGCATACCTCATACATCTACATTCGCGGCGAGTTCATCGCCGAGCGCGAGATCCTGCAAGCCGCCGTCGACGAGGCCTACGACGCCAAGCTGATCGGCAAGGACAACGTCAACGACTGGGACTTCGATCTCTACGTCCATCACGGAGCAGGGGCCTATATCTGCGGCGAGGAGACGGCGCTGCTCGAAAGCCTCGAGGGCAAGAAGGGCCAGCCGCGCCTCAAGCCGCCGTTCCCGGCGAATTGCGGTCTCTACGGCGCGCCGACCACCGTCAACAATGTCGAGACCATCGCTTCGGTGCCGGACATCTTGCGGCGCGGCGCCACCTGGTATGCGGCGCTCGGACGGCCCAACAACACCGGCACCAAGCTGTATTGCATCTCCGGCCACGTCAACGAGCCCTGCACGGTCGAGGAAGAGATGGGCGTGCCCTTGCGCGAGCTCATCGACACCTATGCCGGCGGCGTGCGGGGCGGCTGGGACAATCTGCTGGCGGTCATTCCCGGCGGCTCGTCCGTGCCGTGCATTCCGGCGGATGTATGCGACGACGTGTTGATGGACTACGACAGTCTGAAAGAGGCGGGCACAGCGCTCGGCACAGGCGGCATCATCGTCATGGACAAGTCTACGGACATGATCCGCGCCATCGCCCGCATCTCGTATTTCTACAAGCACGAGTCTTGCGGCCAGTGCACGCCCTGCCGCGAGGGCACCGGCTGGATGTGGCGCGTACTCGAGCGCATGGCAAACGGCGACGCCGAGAAGGCCGAGATCCAGATGCTGCTCGACGTCAGCAAACAGGTCGAAGGCCACACTATCTGCGCGCTCGGTGACGCCGCGGCCTGGCCGGTGCAAGGGCTCATCAAGAATTTCCGCCACGTCATCGAGGAACGCATCGACGCAAAAGCCACGAAGCCGATTTCGCCATCCGTGCCAGTGGCCGCGGAGTAGGGGTCGTGCATGATCTGGCTCTGGCAAAATTCAAGCACGTTCGCGACGGTCGCCATGGGCATCGCCGCCGTGGTCGCGCTGATCTACGCCCATTTGCAAATTTCCGACAGCCGGAAGGGCGAGCACCGCGCCAACGCCAATGAACTGTGGAGAGAGACCCTGAGGCTCGCCTTCGACAATCCCAAGCTGTCCGACCCGACGCTGGCGCTCGCCAAGTTCGACTACGAGGCCATGACGATCGACGGGAGCAAGGAGACGTTCCAGAAATACGAGCTGTTCGTGGACACCGTGCTCAATGCCAGCGAGGAGATCTTACAGGTTTTGCCGACGAAGGAATGGGACGCAGCCGTTCGCATTCAGCTCAAACAGCATCGCGCCTACCTCCTGTCGTCGCACTTCCGGAATTCCGGCTACCTGGAGCAATACACACCCCGCTTCCGCACCTTCGTGGACAAGGTCCTGAGAAACGCCGACACACCATGCCTAAGCTGACCAACAACCGCCCTATGTACCTTGCTCAGATCAATGTGGCACGGATGACCCATGGCCGGGACGATCGGCGCAGTGCGGGGTTCTCCGAACGCGCAGGCCTTCGGTTGGGAGAGCTTGCCGAATGTGAGCATGTGGAAAGCGGCACGATGCACCTGAATCCGCGAAAGGGACACTGACGGTCCATGCCGAAGATCATCATCAACGAGACCGAGCACGACTTCCCGGACGGCATCACGCTGATTCAGGCCTGTGAGATGGCGGGCGTCGAGATCCCGCGCTTCTGCTACCACGAGCGCCTGTCGATCGCCGGCAATTGCCGTATGTGCCTCGTGGAAGTCGTCGGCATGCCGAAGCCGGTGGCCTCCTGCGCCATGTCGGTGAACGATCTCAGGCCGAACCGCGACGGCACGCCGCCGACCATCCTCACCCACTCCGAGACCACGCGAAAAGCCCAAGAAGGCACGCTCGAATTTCTGCTGATCAATCACCCGCTCGACTGCCCGATCTGCGACCAGGGCGGGGAGTGCGATCTGCAAGACCAGACCATGGCCTTCGGCTTCGACGCCGGCCGCTACCAGGACAACAAGCGCGCCGTCGACGACAAATATCTCGGGCCTCTGATCAAGACCTATATGACGCGCTGCATTCACTGCACCCGCTGCGTCCGCTTCATGAGCGAGGTCGCCGGCGTCCAGGAGCTGGGCGCCATCGGCCGCGGCGAGGACATGGAGATCACCACCTATCTTGAGCACGGCATGCACTCGAACCTGTCGGGCAATGTGGTCGATCTCTGTCCCGTCGGCGCGCTGACCGCGAAGCCCTACGCCTTCGTCGCGCGGCCCTGGGAGCTCACCAAGACCCCGTCCATCGACGTCATGGACGCGCTGGGCTCCGCCATCAGGGTCGATGCCCGCGGGCGCGAAGTGCTACGCATCCTGCCGCGCATCAACGACGCGGTGAACGAGGAGTGGGTCTCCGACAAGGCGCGCCATGTTTGGGACGGTTTGCGCACCCAGCGCCTCGACCGCCCCTATCTGCGGCGCAACGGTACGCTTGAGCCCTGCACCTGGGATGAGGCCTTCGCCGCCATTGCGGCCAAGCTGAAGGGGCTCGATGGCAAACGCTTCGGCGCCATCGCCGGCGATCTCGCCGCCGCCGAGGAGATGTTCGCGCTCAAAGAGCTCGCGGCAGCATTGGGCTCGCCGAATATCGATTGCCGGCAGGACGGCGCCAAGCTCGATCCTGCGCAAGGCCGCGCCACCTATCTCTTCAACACCACCATTGGCGGCATCGAGAGCGCCGACGCGGTCCTGTTTATCGGCACCGATCCCCGCGTCGAGGCGCCGGTGCTCAATGCGCGGTTCCTCAAGCGCTGGCATCAGCTGGAAGGGCGCTTTCCCGTCGGCCTGATCGGCACGGAAGTCGATCTTACCTATCCTTACGACTATCTCGGCGGCGGCCCGGAGACCCTGGCCGACATCGCCGACGGTTCCCATGCCTTCGCCAAGACTTTGCAAGAGGCGGAGAAGCCCATGATCGTCGTGGGCCAAGCAGCGCTGGCAAGGCCCGACGGCGCCGAAGTCCTGGCGCTTGCCGCCAAGGCCGCGCAGCAGGTCGGCGCGATCAAAGACGACTGGAACGGCTTCAACGTGCTCCACACCGCCGCCGCCCGCGTGGCCGGTCTCGACCTCGGCTTCGTGCCGGGGACCGGCGGCCGTGACGTGGAAGCCATGCTCGAGGCCGCGGGCAAGGGCGATCTCGATGTCGTGTATCTGCTCGGCGCCGACGAGATCGCGGCCGAAAGGTTCGGCGATGCTTTCGTCATCTATCAGGGCAGCCATGGCGACCGGGGCGCGCACCGCGCCGATGTGATCCTGCCGGGCGCCGCCTACACCGAGAAGGACGGCACCTACGTCAACACCGAAGGCCGCACGCAAATGACCGCACGCGCCATCTTCCCGCCCGGCGAGGCCCGCGAGGACTGGACCATCCTGCGCGCGCTGTCCGCCGTTCTCGGACAAACGCTTCCCTTCGATTCCGCGGCAGAGCTGCGGTCCAAGATGTACGAGGCCTGCCCTCATCTCGCACTGCTCGATCTCGTCGAGCAGGCCAACGCCGGCGCCATCGACAAGCTCGCGGGCAAACCTGCCAAAGCGGGCAAGGATCGCTTCGGACTGCTTATCGACGATTACTATCTCTCCAACCCGGTCGCGCGCGCCTCCGCCATCATGGCGTCCTTGAGCGCGATGCACGCCGGATCCGAGAAGGCGACCGGCACCGATGGTTGAGTTCTGGACCGATTACGGTTTACCGACCGCACTGATCGTGGCGCACAGCGTCGCGCTGATCGTGATCCTTCTGATCGTCGTCGCCTTCGTTCTTTATGCCGACCGCAAAGTCTGGGCGGCGGTGCAGATGCGGCGCGGGCCGAACGTGGTCGGTCCATTCGGCCTGTGGCAGTCCTTCGCCGACCTGCTCAAATTCGTCTTCAAAGAAGTCATCACCCCGGCCGGCTCCAATAAGGGCCTGTTCCTCATGGCCCCCATCATCACCGCGGGGCTGGCCATTTCCGCTTGGGCGGTGATTCCCGTCGACAAGGGATGGGCCGTGGCCGACATCAATGTCGGCGTGCTCTACATCTTCGCCATCTCGAGCCTGCAGGTCTATGGCGTGATCATCGCCGGCTGGGCATCGAACTCGAAATACGCATTTCTCGCCGCGCTGCGCTCTGCCGCCCAGATGGTGTCCTACGAAGTCTCCATCGGTTTCGTCATCATCACGGCGCTGCTCGCCGCCGGGTCGCTCAATCTGACAGAGATCGTCATGGCTCAGGACCGCGGCCTGGGATTGTTGGGTTGGTACTGGCTGCCGCTCTTCCCGATGTTCGTCATCTACTTCATTTCGATGCTCGCGGAGACCAACCGGCCGCCGTTCGACCTGCTGGAGGCGGAATCGGAGCTCGTGGCGGGGTTCATGGTCGAATATTCCTCGACCCCCTACATGCTCTTCATGCTGGGCGAGTACGTCGCCATCCTGCTGCTTTGCAGCCTCGGAACCGTGCTTTTTCTGGGCGGCTGGCTGCCGCCCTTCCCGGTGGCGCCCTTCACCTGGATACCCGGCGTGCTATGGTTCGCCCTGAAAGTTGGCTTCCTGTTCTTCCTGGTCTCCATGGTCAAGGCCATGGTGCCGCGTTATCGCTACGATCAGCTGATGCGGCTCGGCTGGAAGGTGTTTCTACCCTTGTCCCTTGCCGCCGTCGTGGTCGTGGCCGCGGTGTTGCGGCTTTGGCAATACGGTCTCTAGAGGAGTTGGCGCGTGATGCGCGTTGCCCAATCTGCGAAGTCTCTGCTGCTGTTGGAGTTCGTGTCAGCCTTCTGGCTCGCCATGAAGTATTTCGTGGGCCCGAAGGCCACGCTGAACTACCCCTATGAGAAGGGGCCGCTGTCGCCGCGCTTCCGGGGCGAACACGTACTCCGGCGCTATCCCAACGGCGAGGAGCGCTGCATCGCCTGCAAATTGTGCGAGGCCATCTGCCCGGCGCAGGCCATTACCATCGAGGCGGGGCCGCGGCGCAATGACGGCACGCGCCGCGCCACGCGTTACGACATCGACATGGTCAAGTGCATCTATTGCGGCTTCTGCCAGGAAGCCTGCCCGGTCGAGGCCATCGTCGAGGGGCCGAATTTCGAGTTCGCCACCGAGACCCGCGAGGAACTCTATTACGACAAGGAGCGGCTGCTCGCGAACGGCGACCGTTGGGAGCGCGAGATCGCCAGGAATATCGCGCTCGATGCGCCGTATCGATGAGGGGCGTGTGGGGACCTTGGGGGCAAGTTCTTTGGCGGCAAGTTCTTTGGGAACATCTTTCCGAGCGCCCGGCCATCGCGCCGGGCTCCGCTTTGACGTTCTAGTCAGCACGAAGAAGGCTGCATGATGCTGTCCGCGTTGTTTTTCTACCTCTTTGCCATCATGTGCATCGGCGCTGCCTTCATGGTTGTGGCGACGAAGAACCCCGTGCACGCGGTCCTGTTTCTGATCCTCGCTTTCTTCAACGCCGCCGGCCTGTTCGTGCTGCTCGGCGCCGAGTTCCTCGCCATGATCCTGGTCGTCGTCTATGTCGGCGCGGTGATGGTGCTGTTCTTGTTCGTGGTGATGATGCTCGACGTCGATTTCGCCGAGCTGCGCGCGGGCTTTATCAAATACCTGCCGGTCGGCGCGGTCGTCGGGCTGCTTCTGCTCGTGGAGCTGGTGTTCGTGGGCACCACCTGGATCACCGCACCGGAGCTCGTGCGCGACGTGCCCACGCCGCCCGTGGCGGAAATGAGCAACACCCAGGCCCTCGGCGCGGTGCTCTATACCCGCTACGTCTATCTGTTCGAGGCGGCGGGCCTCATTCTCCTGGTGGCCATGATCGGCGCCATCGTGCTCACCCTGCACCACAAGCGCGACGTGCGCCGGCAGTCCATCGCCGCCCAAGTCGGCCGCACGCGCGAGACGTCCATCGAAATCGTCGAGGTCGAGACGGGGAGGGGGCTCAAATGACCATCGGTCTTTCCCACTACCTCACCGTGGCCGCCGTGCTGTTCACCATCGGCATCTTCGGCATCTTCCTCAACCGCAAGAACGTCATCGTCATCTTGATGTCGATCGAGTTGATGCTGCTCGCGGTCAATCTCAACCTGGTGGCCTTCTCCGCGTTCCATGACGATCTCGTCGGCCAGGTGTTCGCGCTGATCGTGCTCACCGTGGCGGCGGCCGAGGCCGCGATCGGCCTGGCCATCGTCGTCGTCTATTTCCGCAACCGCGGCACGATCGACGTCGCCGAAATCGATCTTCTGAAAGGCTGACGGCAGAGCGCGCGATGTATCAGGCGATCCTCTTCCTGCCCCTGATCGGGGCCATCTTCGCCGGCTTCTTCGGCCGCCTGGTGGGCGCGCGCGCCTGCGAGGTGGTGACCATCTCGCTGATGTTCATCGCCGCCTTCCTGTCGTGGATCGCCTTCTATCAGGTCGCCATCGAGGGCCACGACGTCCGCATCGAGTTGATCAGCTGGATCCAGTCCGGGGCGCTGAAGACCTTCTGGTCGATCCGCGTCGACACGCTCACCGCGGTGATGCTGGTGGTGGTGAATACGGTGTCCTCCGTCGTGCACCTCTATTCCGTCGGCTACATGGACGAGGACCCGCACAAGGAGCGCTTCTTCGCCTATCTGTCATTGTTCACCTTCGCCATGCTGTCGCTGGTGACCTCCAACGATCTCTTGCAGCTGTTCTTCGGCTGGGAGGGCGTCGGCCTCGCCTCCTATCTCCTGATCGGCTTCTGGTACCGGAAGCCCAAGCCCAACGCCGCCGCCATCAAGGCCTTCATCGTCAACCGCGTCGGCGATTTCGGCTTCGCCCTCGGCATCTTCGCTATCTTCGTCGCCTTTGGCGCGGTGCAGTACGACACCATCTTCGCCGCCGCCCCCGATCAAGTGGGCCAGACCATGACCTTCCTCGCTTGGCAGGTCCCGGTGCTGGAGCTCATCTGCTTCCTGCTGTTCATGGGCGCCATGGGCAAGTCGGCGCAGTTCCTGCTCCACACCTGGCTGCCGGACGCCATGGAAGGCCCGACGCCCGTCTCCGCGCTCATCCATGCCGCGACCATGGTCACCGCCGGCGTGTTTATGGTGGCGCGGCTGTCGCCGCTGTTCGAGCTTGCGCCCTACGCACTCGCCTTCGTCGCCTTTATCGGCGCCACATCCGCCTTCTTCGCCGCCACCGCCGCCGTGGTGCAGACCGACATCAAGCGCGTCATCGCCTATTCGACCTGCTCGCAGCTCGGCTACATGTTCGCGGCGGAAGGCGTCGGCGCCTTCAATGCCGGCATGTTCCATCTCTTCACCCATGCCTGCTTCAAGGCGCTGCTGTTTTTGTGCGCCGGCTGCATCACCCACGCGCTCGCCGACAATCGCGACATGCGCCGCATGGGCGGCTTGCGCCAGAAGATGCCCTTCGTCTGGGTGATGATGCTGATCGGCTCGCTGGCGCTTACCGCTTTCCCGCTGACCTCGGGCTTCGTCTCGAAAGACTTCATCATCGAGACCACCTGGTTCGATCACACGCCCATCGGCCAATACACCTATTGGATGACGCTGATCGCCGCCTTCCTGACCGCGCTCTATACCTGGCGGCTGATGTTCATGACCTTCGAGGGCAATTTCAAAGGCGGCAAGGCGCTCGCCGACCATATCCACGAGCCGCCCTGGACCATGAAGGTGCCGCTCCTGGTGCTCGGCGCCGGCGCGCTGTTCGCCGGGCTCGGCTTCCGGCATCTGTTTATCGGCGCCGACGATACAGGCTTCTGGCGCGACTCCATCATCCTGCCGCACGCCCATCACGACGTGCCGTTCTGGCTCACCCTGTCGCCAACGCTGGCCATGACGGCCGGCTTCCTCATCGCCTGGTACTGCTATATGTGGCAACCGCTTCTGCCGTTCGGCCTGCTCAAGCGCTTCCCGGCGGTCAATCAGTTCTTCCTCCACGCTTGGTATTTCGATGCGCTCTACGACCGCCTGTTCGTGCGGCCCGCCAAATGGCTCGGCAACTTCCTTTGGCGCTACGGTGACGGCGCCGTCATCGACGGCATCGGCCCCAATGGCGTCGCCGCCCGGGTCATGGACGTCACCAACCGCGTGGTGCGGCTGCAGACCGGCTACATCTATCACTACGCCTTCGTCATGCTGATCGGCGTGGCGGCTCTCATCACCTATTTCATTGTGGCGGGAGGCGCGCTGACCCCATGAGTTATGGCTGGCCGATCCTTTCCACGGTGACCTTCCTGCCGCTTCTCGGCGCGCTGCTGATTCTACTGTTGCGCGGCAACGACGAGAGCGCCGACCGCAACGCGCGCTACATCGCGCTGTGGACGACGCTCATCATCTTCGGCATCTCGCTGCTGCTGTGGCGCGATTTCGATCTCGCCACCGCGCAGTTCCAGTTCGTGGAACTCAGACCCTGGCTCGGCCCCATCACCTTCCATATGGGCCTCGACGGCATCTCCATGCCCTTCGTGGTGCTCACCACGCTGCTGATGCCGCTGACCATCCTGTCGAGCTTCGGCGCCATCAAGGTGCGGGTGAAGGAGTTCATGATCGCCTTCCTCGTGCTCGAGACCTTGATGCTCGGTGTGTTCTGCTCCCTCGACCTGGTGATGTTCTACCTGTTCTTCGAGGGCGGTCTCATTCCGATGTTCCTCATCATCGGCATCTGGGGCGGGCCGCGCCGCGTCTATTCGAGCTTCAAGTTTTTCCTCTACACGCTCACCGGCTCACTTCTGATGCTGCTCGCCATCATGGCGATCTACTGGGAGGCGGGGACCACCAACATCCCGGCGCTGCTCACCCACGACTTCCCGCCCGGCATGCAGACATGGCTGTGGTTCGCCTTCCTCGCCTCCTTCGCCGTCAAGCTCCCGATGTGGCCGGTGCACACCTGGCTGCCGGACGCTCACGTGGAAGCGCCCACGGCCGGCTCCGTGATCCTCGCCGGTATTCTTCTCAAGCTCGGCGGCTACGGGTTCTTGCGCTTCTCCATCCCCATGTTCCCGCTGGCCTCCGCCGAATTCGCGCCGCTCATCTTCGCCCTGTCGGTGATCGCCATCGTCTACACCTCGCTCGTGGCGCTCGCCCAGACGGACATGAAGAAGCTGATTGCCTATTCGTCGATCGCCCATATGGGCTTCGTCACCATGGGCATCTTCACCATCACCATGCAGGGCCTTCAGGGCGGCATCTTCTTGATGCTCTCCCACGGCATCGTCTCCGCCGCGCTGTTCCTCTGCGTCGGCGTCGTCTATGACCGCATGCATACGCATGAAATCTCGGTGTTCGGCGGTCTAGTGAACCGTATGCCGCTCTATGCCGCGGTGTTCATGGTGTTCACCCTGGCCAATGTCGGCTTGCCCGGCACATCCGGCTTCGTCGGCGAATTCCTGACCCTGCTTGGCGCCTTCGAGGTGAATACCTGGGTCGCGCTGTTCGCCACCACCGGCATCATCCTGTCGGCGGGCTATGCGCTGTGGCTTTACCGCCGCATCATTTTCGGCACCATCACCAATCCCGCGCTGAAGCACATCAAGGATCTGTCCTGGCGGGAGATCACGGTGATCGCGCCGCTCATCGTCATTACGATTTGGTTTGGATTCCATCCCAATCCGATCCTCGACATCTCGGCCACCTCGGTCGAGGCGCTGATGGCCGACTTCAAAGCAAGCCTTGCCGCCGCCGAACAGGCGCGGTTCGCGCTCACGCCATAGAGGACGCAACGCCCGTGACCGAGCAACTCAATCTCGTCGCGATGCTGCCCGAGCTTAGTCTCGCGATCGGGGCCATGGCGCTGCTCATGGTGGGCGCCTTCTCACGGCCGGAGCGTGGCGAACTGGTGCTATGGCTCGCCGTCGGCGTCCTCGCGCTGGCCGGTGTCTTCGTCGCGATGGGTGAGGGGACCGTGACCCTGTTCAGCGGCAGCTTCATCGTCGACCCCTACGCGCGCATGCTGAAGCTCATGGCGCTCGTGGGCGCGGCGGTCGCGCTCATCATGTCGATCAATTTCTGGCGCGATACCGATGGCGGTGTGAAATTCGAATATCCCGTGCTCGCGCTGCTGGCCACCACCGGCATGCTGATGATGATCTCGGCCTACGATCTCATCGCGCTCTATGTCGGCCTGGAACTGCAAAGTCTCGCGCTCTATGTGGCCGCGGCCTTCAAGCGGGATTCCGCACGCTCTTCCGAAGCGGGCCTTAAATATTTCGTCCTCGGCGCGCTGTCTTCGGGCATGTTGCTGTACGGCGCCTCGCTGATCTACGGGTTCACCGGCTCGACCGAGTTCTCGCAGATCGCTTCCGCCGTGCAGCCCTCCGGCGCCAATCTCGGACTCATCTTCGGGCTCGTATTCCTGTTGGCCGGTTTCGCGTTCAAGATCTCCGCCGTGCCCTTCCACATGTGGACGCCCGACGTTTACGAAGGCGCGCCGACCCCGGTGACCGCCTTTTTCTCCGCGGCGCCGAAGATCGCCGCCATGGCCTTGTTCGTGCGCGTCGTCGTCTCGGCCTTTCCCGCGCTCACCATGGAGTGGCAGCAGATCGTCATCTTCCTGGCGATCGCCTCCATGGCGCTCGGCTCGTTCGCGGCGATCGGTCAACACAACATCAAACGCCTGATGGCCTATAGCTCGATCGGACATATGGGCTATGCGCTGGTCGGCCTCGCCGCCGGCACGGCGGAAGGCGTGCAAGGCGTCATCGTCTATCTCGCCATCTATCTCGTCATGACGCTCGGCACCTTCGCCTGCATTCTGGCGCTTAGGCGCGACGGCAAGATGGTCGAGGAGATCAGCCAGCTTTCGGGGCTCTCGCGCACGAGCCCGGCCATGGCGCTGATGCTCGCGGTGCTGTTGTTCTCGCTCGCCGGCATTCCGCCCCTTGCGGGTTTCTTCGCCAAGTTCTACGTCTTCCTGGCCGCCATCGAGTCCGGGCTCTACGTGCTCGCCGTCATCGGCGTGCTGTTGAGCGTGGTGGGTGCGTTCTATTACCTGCGGATCGTCAAGATCATGTATTTTGACGAGCCCGTTGAACGCTTTGAGCCGATGCCGGGGACGCTTGCTGCCGTGCTCGGGGCAAGCGGGCTTTTGATCCTGTTTTTCTTCGTCTACCCGGCACCGCTTGTCGCGGCTGCCGGAGTGGCCGCTAAATCATTGTTCTAAATGACTTATGTTGCGTCTCCGTCACCTAAGATGCCCGCCGGCTACCGATTGGCCCGGCTGGACACGGTCGACTCCACCAATGCGGAAGCGAAGCGGCGCGCCGATATGGGCGAGCCCGGCCCCTTGTGGATCTGTTCGGCCCGCCAATCCAAGGGCCGTGGCCGCGCCGGGCGGGAATGGACCTCTCAAGTCGGCAATCTCTTCGCCAGCCTTCTGATCCGGCTGAACTGCCCGATCCAGACCGCAAGCCAGCTCGCGCTCGTCGCCGGGGTCATCACCTACGAGACGGTCGCCAAGCTCATCGCCTATGAGGGACGCTCGAACCTCCTGCTCAAATGGCCCAACGATGTGCTGCTCGCGGAGGAGAAAGTCGCCGGCATGCTCCTGGAGAATCTTGGGACCCCAAACAACAAGGGCTCGGTTGTGGTGATCGGCACCGGTATCAATCTCGCCAACTATCCCGAAAACTTGCCGCAGCCCGCGATCAGCCTCGACGCTTACGGTCTCACGGTGACGCCGGCTCAAGCGCTTCAAGTCTTGGCGGCCACGACGCACGAATGGCTTCAGCGTTGGGGCGAGGGCGCGACCTTCCCCACGATCAGGCGCGCCTGGCTCGACCGCGCCGGTCCGCTGGGCCGGCCCCTGGTCGTCCGGCTCAGCGGCACCGAGACCGAGGGCACCTACGCGGGTCTCGACTCCGAAGGCGCGCTCCGGCTGCGCACGGCGGATGGCGAGAAGCGCATCACCGCCGGCGATGTCTTCTTCGCGAGCTGATAGGGCGCATTGAACCTCGTGTCTTCGAAATCCAATCGCAATAGCGACGAGCTCGTCTTCGTGCCTCTCGGCGGTGTCGGCGAGATCGGCATGAATCTGTACCTCTACGGCTATGGCCGTCGCGGCGACTATACCTGGCTCATCGTCGACATGGGCGTGACCTTCGGCGGCGAGTACGAGCCGGGCATCGACGTCATCCTGCCAGATATCCGTTTCCTCGAAGAAGAGCGCCACAACATTGCCGGGCTGCTGTTGACCCACGCGCATGAAGATCACTACGGCGCCGTGCCCGATCTTTGGCCGCTACTCGGCCACGTGCCCATCTACGCCACGCCCTTCACCGCCGAGATGCTCCGCGCCAAGCTCGGCGAGATGCGCATGAATGTCGACGACTTGCCGCTGGAGATCGTGCCCATGGGTGCGAAGCGCAGCATCGGTCCCTTCGACATCGAGCTGATCGCCATGTCGCATTCGATCCCCGAACCGAACGCCGTGGCCATCACCACGAAGCTGGGGACGGTGCTCCACACCGGCGATTGGAAACTCGACAAGCAGCCTTTGACCAGCGCGCCCACGGACGAAGCGCGCTTGCGCGAGATCGGCCGCGACGGGCTTGCGGCGCTGATTTGCGATTCGACCAATGCCATTCGCGACGGTGTGTCACCTTCGGAGGCCGATGTCGCGGTGGGCCTCGCAGAGCTCATCGCCAAGGCCCCCAATTGCGTCGCGGTCACCACCTTCGCTTCCAACGTCGCGCGCCTCGGCTCGGTGGCGAAAGCGGCACGCGCCACGAACCGCGAACTCGTCGTTGCCGGCCGCGCGATGTATCGGGTCATCGAGGCGGCGCAAACCACCGGCTATCTCGATCCGGATCTCTCCTTCCATCAGGAGACGGCGTTCGCCCAGTTCCCTCCAAACAAAGTCGTGGCGCTGTGCACCGGAAGCCAGGGCGAGGCGCGCGCGGCGCTCGCCCGCATCGCCTCAGGCGAGCATCCGAGTATTTCCTTGAAGCCCCGCGACTGGGTGATCTTCTCCTCGCGCACCATCCCCGGAAACGAGAAGGCGGTCGCCCGCGTGCAGAATGCGCTGTCGGACAACAAGATCGAGATCCTCACCGACCAGGACGCGCTGGTTCACGTCTCCGGTCATCCGCGCCGTGGTGAGCTGAAACAGCTCTATGACTGGCTGAAACCGGATATCGCCGTGCCGATGCATGGCGAAGGCCGGCACCTCGAAGCCCATGCGGAGTTGGCCGAAGACCTCGGCATCAAGCAGGTGATCCGCGCGCGGAACGGCACCATGGTGCACCTCCTGCCGCAGCCCGCCGCCATTGTCGACGACGTGCCCACCGGCCGTCTTTATCGCGACGGCAACATCCTCACGTCCGCCGACGACGGCCAGGTGCGCGACCGCCGCAAGTTGAGCTATGCCGGCATCGTCTCGGTGTCCTTGATCCTGACCACCAAGGGCGAGCTGGTCGCCGATCCGGAGATCGCCCTGAACGGCCTCCCCGAGGAGGACAATCAGGGGATACCGCTCTGGGAGATCGCCCGCGACGCCGCCATCGGCACGGTGCAGAGCATCCCGCGTCCAAGGCGCAAAGATCCTGCCCTCGTAGCCGAAGCGGTCCGGCGCGGCGTGCGCGCGGCGCTCGGTCAGACCTGGGGCAAGAAGCCCGTGTGCACGGTGCTGCTGACGGTGCTATAGGCCCCCAATAAGGGTGCTATCGAGCACCTAAAATGCCTGTATGCGCACATAACCGTCCCATACCATTTTCGAGCTGGAGCAGCGTTTGATGATCGGCCGATTGAACCATGTCGCCATTGCCGTGCCCGACCTGAAGGCCGCCACCGCGGTCTATCGCGACACTCTGGGCGCCACCGTATCGGCGGAAGAAGAGCAGCCGGAACACGGGGTTAGCACGGTGTTCATCGAGCTGCCCAACACCAAGATCGAGCTGCTCGGCGTGCTCGGCGACAAATCGCCCATCACCGCCTTCTTGGAGCGCAACCCCAATGGCGGCATCCATCATCTCTGCTACGAAGTCCCTGATATCATTGAGGCTCGCGACCAATTGGTGAGAGAGGGCGCCCGCGTGCTCGGCAACGGCGAGCCCAAGATCGGCGCCCACGGCAAGCCCGTTTTATTCCTGCATCCCAAGGACTTCTGCGGCACTCTGGTGGAGCTCGAGGAGGCTTGATGCCATGAGCCTGGCCTTCGGCCTCGCCATCTATTTCATCATCTGGTGGATCGTGCTGTTCGCCATGCTGCCTTTCGGTGTGCGCACCACCGAAGAGGTCGGCGAAAAGCCATCGCCCGGCAATGCGGACAGCGCCCCCCATCGGCCGCGCCTCTTGCCGAAGATGCTGGCGACAACCGTGGTCTCGGCCGTCGTCTTCGCCGGTGTCTACGCGATCATGGTGCATCACGTGATCGCGCTGGACGATATCCCCTTCTTCCCGCGCTATGAGTCGGTGCAGTAGCGCTCGCGGCACCGACAACCCGGAGCCCAGACAACCCCGAGCGGAGACAAAAAAAGCAAGGTCGAACCCGACCTTGCTCTTCAGTGTGATGACTCCTTCTCCCTCCGGCCTTCCCAACTCGCCGTCACACGGACAATTGAGTTTCGGCTGAAGAGCGGCGGCGCCCATGCATTCGCATGATTAGCGCGCCTGGAGTACTTCCTCCCAAGACTTGGACCTAGTCCAATCTCTAAACGCGCAACTCCCGGGGCCGCTACCGGTCCCGAACGCTCTCACGTTGTGTCGGGGACACTAGCCGAGCCGCGCCAAATTGTCACCATGATTGTGACCCGTCGCCGCAGAATAATGCGACATTCCTTCCCCTCAAGTGGAGGCAAGACCAAGCGAGGCAATTCCTTAGTGTCGCACGCCAATAATTCTGCACAAGGCGCAGGCACGATTTCAGGGCGCCCGATTGTGATGCACTAAGCTTGCACCACCCTCCGTTGTACCAGCGAATGCTTCTCCCCCGGCCCGCGGGCACGATCTCGCCCCGAGAATCACGCAAAGCCTTGGAATTCGTGATCAGGGTTGATTGCCTAGGCCCGCGATCTTGGTTATTAGCCGCGGCAGGGGGCCCGGCGGGGCGGTTTTTTGAGCCTGCCGCCATACATGGCTCATCGCAAACGGGCAGGGGAGCGTCACGACGCCTGCTCTCAACGCCATCAGAGCACTTCAATGCGCCTCAGCCGCTACTTTCTCCCTCTCTTGCGCGACGATCCCAAGGAAGCGGAGATCATCTCGCACCGGCTGATGCTGCGCGCCGGCATGGTCCGCCAATCGAGCGCGGGCATCTATTCCTGGCTGCCGCTCGGCCATCGCGTCCTCCGCAAGATCGAGCAGATCGTGCGCGAGGAGCAGAACCGCGCCGGCGCCATCGAGCTCCTAATGCCGACGATCCAGCCCGCGGAGCTGTGGCGGGAAAGCGGCCGCTACGAGGCTTACGGCAAGGAAATGCTGCGGATCAGCGATCGCCATGAGCGCGACATGCTCTACGGCCCCACGAACGAGGAAATGATCACCGAGATCTTCCGCGCCGGCGCGAAGTCCTACAAGGACGTGCCGCGCATCCTCTATCATATCCAATGGAAATTTCGCGACGAGGTCAGGCCGCGCTTCGGCGTGATGCGCGGACGCGAGTTCCTGATGAAGGATTCCTACTCGTTCGATCTCGACAAAGAAGGCGCCGTCAAATCGTACAATAAGATGTTCGTCGCCTATTTGCGCACCTTCGCCCGCATGGGGCTTCGCGCGGTGCCGATGCGCGCCGAGACGGGCCCGATCGGCGGCGATCTCTCCCACGAGTTCATCATCCTGGCCGAGACCGGCGAGTCGCAGGTCTACTGTCACAAGGATCTGATCGAGATGCCCGCGCCGCCGGCGGATGTGGACTACGACTCCGATCTCACGTCTTACGTCAGTGATCGTACCGCGCTCTATGCCGCCACCGAGGACGTACACGATCCCGAGCGCTTCGCGCAGGACGTCCCCGCCGACATGCAGTTGTCGGCGCGCGGCATCGAAGTTGGGCAGGTCTTCTATTTCGGCACCAAATATTCCCAAGCCATGGGCGCCAAGGTGCAAGGCCCGAATGGTGAGTTGGTCGCGGTGGAGATGGGCTCCTATGGCATCGGCGTATCGCGGCTGGTGGGCGCCATCATTGAGGCCTCCCACGACGAGGCGGGTATCATCTGGCCGCAAGCCGTGGCGCCGTTCGACATCGGCCTCATCAATGTGAAAGCCGGCGATGCGGAGACTGACGCGGCATGCGAAGAGTTCTACGCCAAGCTGGGGGCGGCGGGATTGGACGTCCTCTATGATGACCGGGATGACCGGGCGGGCGCAAAGTTCACCGCCATGGATCTCATCGGGCTTCCCTGGCAACTCATCGTCGGGCCCAAGGGGCTGAAAGCCGGCGAGATCGAGTTGAAGGAGCGCGCGACCGGCACCCGCCATAGTCTTACCTTCGATGCCGCGTTGAGTAAGCTCATCGCCTCGGCAGAGGCGGCGAGAAAGGAAGCAGCATGAGCGCGACCACGAGCACACGGGCATTTGCGCCCTTCGAATGGATGGTGGCGCTGCGCTATTTGCGGGCCCGCCGGAAAGAGGGCTTCATCTCGGTCATTGCCGGCTTTTCGTTCATCGGCATCACCCTGGGCGTCGCGACCCTCATCATCGTCATGGCGGTGATGAACGGCTTCCGCCAGGAACTCTTCGACAAGATGCTTGGCCTCAACGGCCACGTGGTGGTGCACAGTCTCGGCGAGTTCACCGATTACGACGAAGTGGCGAACCGCATCCGCGAGGTCGACGGCGTGAAATACGTGCTGCCCTTGGTCGAAGGACAGGTGCTGATCTCGACGCCATACACGTCCAGCGGGGCGCTGGTGCGGGGCCTGCGCGAAGCCGACCTCAAGAGCCTCAAGGCCATATCCAGCAATATCCGCTTCGGCACGCTGGACGGCTTCGACGGCAAGCCTGCGCTGGCCCTTGGCAGCCGCATGGCCAACGACCTGAACGTCAAGGTCGGCGACGAGGTTTCCATTCTGACCCCCAGAGGCCCCTCGACCGCGCTCGGCACCGCGCCACGCGTGAAGCGCTATCCCGTCGCCGCCGTCTTCGAGATCGGCATGTCGGAATATGACGCGAGCATCCTGTTCATGCCGCTCAGCGAGGCACAGCGCTATTTCAGCCAGCCCAAGACCGTCACGGTGTTGGAGGTCGTCCTCAATTCACCCGACGAGGTGGCGGAGCTTGTGCCCAAGATCATCACCGCCGCCGGTCCGACTATCTATGTCAGCGATTGGCGTCAGCGGAACGCCACCTTCTTCACCGCACTCCAAGTCGAACGCAATGTCATGTTCCTCATCCTGGCGCTCATCGTGCTGGTCGCGGCTCTCAACATCATCTCGGGCCTCATAATGCTGGTGAAAGACAAGGGCCGCGACATCGCCATCCTGCGCACCATGGGCACCACGCGCGGCGCCATCATGCGCATCTTCTTCATCACCGGTGCCTCGATCGGAATCGTGGGCACGCTTGCCGGCCTCGGGCTCGGCGTCCTCGTGTGCCTCAACATCGACCGCATCCGCGGGGTCATCGCCTGGCTCACCAATACGGAGCTGTTCCCCGCCGAGCTCTATTATCTGTCTAAGCTTCCCGCCGAGATGGACACGGGCGAAACCAGTTCCGTCGTCATCATGGCGCTGATCCTGTCCGTGCTCGCCACGGTCTACCCATCCTGGCGGGCCTCGCGTCTCGATCCCGTCGAAGCACTTCGCTACGAGTAGGGGGAGCGGTGGACAATCCTGAACGATCTCCGGTCTTGCGTCTTGAGAACCTGGACCGCGGCTTCACCCAAGGCGATCGCCGCATCGACGTGCTCAAGAACGCCTCGGCCGCCTTCTATCCTGGCGAGACCGTGTCGCTACTCGGCCCCTCGGGCGCGGGCAAATCGACTCTGCTGCACATTGCCGGGCTGCTCGAGCGGCCGGATGCCGGCGCGGTGGTTCTCAATGGGGTCGATTGCGGCACGCTGACCGACGCCGAGCGCACAAGGGCCCGTCGCCTCGAGGTGGGCTTCGTCTACCAGTTCCACCATCTGCTGCCGGAGTTCTCGGCACTCGAGAACGTCATGCTGCCGCAACTCATCCTCGGCCGGACCAAGTCCGAGGCCGAGACGCGGGCCAAGGCGCTGCTAGGCATGCTCGGCCTGAAAGAACGCTGGGACCACCGCCCGACGGAACTCTCCGGCGGTGAGCAGCAGCGCGTGGCCATCGCCCGCGCCGTGGCCAACCAGCCCAAAGTGCTGCTGGCGGACGAGCCCACCGGCAATCTCGACCCCAGCACGGCCGAGCGCGTGTTCGAGGAGCTTTTGCGGCTCGTGAGCGAAGAGGGCGTGGCAGCCGTGGTCGCCACTCATAATCTCGAGCTTGCCGCCCGTATGGACCGCACCTTGCGCTTGGCGGACGGCCATCTCGTCGAGGAAGAATTCGTCGTGGTCGAAGCCAAAAGCTAGGCTTTCCTTGCTTTTTCCACCCATCTTGTTAAGAACATAGCAAGAACATGTGCACAGGACCCGGAGGGCCGGTTCAGGCCAGCCGCGGGGCCTCCCGGCGTGTGTAACGGTGAAAAGCGCAGATAGGCCTCGAACGAATCGTCCGCATCCGGGAGTGTAGGGACGAGCCGCCGCCTCTGACGGGAGACACCTTAAGCGTGACCGAGCGCCCTCAACCCTTCGTGCATCTCCGCGCGCACTCGGCCTATTCGCTGCTCGAAGGGGCGCTGACCGTTCCCCGCCTGCTCGAGCTTGCCAAGGCCGACGAAGCGCCGGCGCTGGCGCTGACGGATTCCAACAATCTGTTCGGCGCCCTTGAATTCTCAGAAGCCATGGCCGGAGCCGGCATCCAACCCATCATCGGCTGCACGCTGGCGCTTGCGTTCGCCGCAGAGCGAGAGCCCACGCCCGGCGCCGACCTGCGTGGACCCAAGGCGGACGGCCGGGTCGCACTCCTTGCCAAGGACGAGGCCGGCTACGCCAACCTGATGCGTCTTTCCACCAAGGCCCATTTCACCGCGGCCGAAACCGGTGAGGCGCTCGTCACGCTCGAAGAGCTTTCAGCCCATGCCGAAGGTCTGATCGCGCTCACCGGCGGCCCCGAAGGGGTCGTTGATGGCGCGCTCGCCGACGGGAACCCGGACCTGGCGCGTGGCCGCCTGGAAGCGCTCCAGGCGCTGTTCGGCGACCGGCTCTATGTCGAACTCCAGCGCCATGGCCTGCAGCAGGAGAGGGCGGTCGAGCCTCACCTGGTGACGCTGGCCTATGACCTGGCGCTGCCGCTGGTTGCCACCAACGAGCCGTTCTTCGCGGCAAGAGACGATTTCGAAGCCCATGACGCGCTGATCTGCATCGCCCAGGGAAGCTATGTGGCGGTCGATGAGCGGCGGCGCTTGAGCCCCGATCACTATTACAAGACGGCGGAAGAGATGCGGGAGCTGTTCGCCGATCTGCCCGAGGCGATTGAGAACACCGTAGAGATTGCCCAGCGCTGCGCCTATCGGCCCGTAACGCGCGACCCCATCCTGCCAGCCTTTCTCTCTGGCGAGAAGGCGACGAGCGCGCTGGCCGAGACGGAGGTCGCGGAGTTGCGGCGGCAGGCGGAAGCCGGCTTGCAGGAGCGGGTCGCTCAGCACGGCACCGCGCCTGGCCATGACGAGGCGTCCTATCGGGACCGTCTCGCTTTCGAACTCGATGTCATCACCGGCATGAACTATCAGGGCTACTTTTTGATTGTGGCCGACTTCATCAAGTGGACCAAGGGCCAGGGCATCCCCGTGGGGCCCGGCCGCGGCTCGGGCGCAGGCTCGCTGGTCGCCTACGCGCTCACCATCACCGATCTCGATCCGATCCGCTTCGGGCTTCTGTTCGAGCGCTTCTTGAACCCCGAACGCGTGTCCATGCCCGACTTCGATATCGACTTCTGCCAGGACCGCCGCGACGAGGTGATCGCCTATGTCCGCGAGCGCTACGGCGCGGACCGCGTGGCCCACATCATCACCTTCGGTAAGCTGCAAGCGCGCGCCGTGCTGCGCGACGTGGGCCGCGTTCTGCAGATGCCGTATGGCCAGGTCGATCGCCTGTGCAAGCTCGTGCCGATGAACCCGGCGAACCCGGTGACGCTGCCACAGGCCATCGCCGGCGAGCCACGCCTGCAAGAGGAGCGCGACAGGGAGCCCATCGTCGCCAAGCTGCTCGATATCGGCCAGCGGCTCGAAGGGCTCTACCGCCACGCCTCAACCCACGCGGCCGGCGTGGTCATCGCCGACCGCCCCCTGATCGACCTGGTCCCGCTCTATCGAGATTCGCGCGCCCAGCTCCCGGCTACCCAATTCAATATGAAATGGGCCGAAGCGGCCGGCCTGGTGAAGTTCGACTTCCTCGGCCTCAAGACGCTGACGGTCATCGACACGGCGCGGAAGCTCATTGCGCGTCAAGGATTTCAGATCGACGTCTCGAAGATCCCCCTCGATGATGCGGCCGCCTACGAGCTCATGCAGCGCGGCGACACGGTCGGGGTGTTCCAGCTCGAAGGACAGGGCATGCGCGATGCGCTTCGCAAGCTCAAGCCCGACCGCTTCGAGGACATCATCGCCATCGTGGCCCTCTACCGCCCGGGCCCGATGGACAACATCGACACCTATGTGAACCGCAAGCATGGACGCGAGGAAATCGAGAGCCTCCATCCCACGATCGAGCCGATCCTGGGGGAAACCTACGGCGTCATCATTTACCAGGAACAGGTGATGCAGATCGCCCAGGTCCTGTCCGGCTATTCGCTGGGTGAGGCCGATCTGCTGCGCCGCGCCATGGGCAAGAAGATCAAGAAGGAGATGAATGCGCAGCGGAAGCGCTTCATCGACGGCGCCGTCCGCAACGGAGTGGACAAGGGCCGCGCCGAATACATCTTCGAGCTGGTGGCGAAGTTCGCCGGCTACGGCTTCAACAAGTCCCACGCCGCGGCCTATGCCCTGATCGCCTATCAGACCGCCTATCTCAAGGCGAACCACCCAACCGAATTCGTTGCCGCCTCCATGACCTTGGACATGGGCAATGTCGACAAGCTCAACGGCTTCGCCCAAGAAGCACGCCGGCTCGGCATTCCCTTACAGCCGCCCTCGGTCAACCGCTCCGAAGTGGGTTTCATCCCCAATGACGGCGCTATTCGTTACTCGCTCGCGGCGTTGAAGAATGTCGGCCGCCAGGCCGTCGAGTTCATCTGCGCCGAGCGCACCGAGAATGGCCCGTACAAGGACGTCTCCGACTTCGCGCGCCGCCTCAATCCGCGCCTCGTCAACAAGCGCGCCATGGAGACGCTCGCCGCGGCGGGGGCGCTCGACGATCTCGGCATCGATCGGGCCACGGCCTACGCCAATGTCGACCTCATGATCGCCACCGGGAACCGCTCGCTGGAGACGAGGGCCGAGGGCCAGGAGGACTTGTTCTCCGGTGCACGCCATGCGCCGCCTCCCATCGAGCTTCGCGCGGCAAGTCCGTGGGTCCCCGTCGACAAACTGTCGAAGGAATTCGAGGCTGTCGGCTTCTTCCTCACGGGCCACCCGCTCGATGGCTACGAGGAGGTTTTAGAGGGCCTTGGCGCAGAGACCTGGGCCGAGTTCGAGGCCAAAGCGCGAACCCGCCGCGTGGTGGGGACGCTTGCCGGCACGGTGCTTTCCGCCCGCGAACGCCAGGGAAAGAGCGGCAATCCTTACGCCTTCGTGGCCTTCTCCGACGCCACCGGCCAGTTCGAAGCCGTGGTCTTTTCCGAGGCGCTTATCGCCGCCCGGCACTTGCTGGAGCCCGGCACCGCGGTCTTGCTCGACGTGGAGGCGGAGGCCGACGGAGAGACGGTGCGGGTGCGGGTACAGCAAATTTCGTCCCTCGACGGCGCCGCAGAAGGCCGCTCCTCGGGCATGAAGGTCTATGTGGAGGATGTGCGCGCCCTCGCGCCGCTGGCCGAGCAACTGGGCTCCAAGGGCGGTGAGGGCCAGTTCCGTCTCGTGGTCCGCCTGGACGAGATTGCCAAGGAGGTCGAGTTCGACCTGCCCCAAGGGGTCGACACCACCCCGCGCCAACGCAGCGAACTCAAGCTGGTCGAAGGGGTGGCCTCGATCAGCGCCCTTTAGCCCGCGGCCTCTAGCCCTTACGGACCTTGGCGTTCCGGGCTTTTCCGCCCTTGCCAAGGGCAGGCGGCACCCCTATAACGCGCCCATCTCACACGCGGGGATCATGCGTCACAAAGGTCTTCTAGCCTTTGCGCTCGCTCCGGTGACCGGTTCCGGCCGGTCTCTTCACCCCGCGGCGGCAGAACCGGAAAAAGGAGTAAAGCAGTCCCATGGCACTGCCCGATATCACTATGCGCCAGCTCCTCGAGTCTGGCGTGCACTTTGGTCACCAGACCCACCGCTGGAACCCGAAGATGGCGCCGTATATTTACGGCTCCCGCAACAACATCCACATCATCGATCTGACCCAGACGGTACCGCTCCTGCATCAGGCGCTCGTTACGGTCTCCGACGTCGTGGCCAAAGGCGGTCGCGTGCTCTTTGTCGGCACCAAGCGCCAAGCCTCAGAAGCGGTCGCCGACGCGGCCAAGTCGTGCGCCCAGTACTTCATCAATCACCGGTGGCTTGGCGGCACGCTGACCAACTGGCGAACCATCTCCAACTCCATCAAGCGGCTAAAGACACTTGAGGAGCTTTTCGAGGGCGACCATAAAGGTCTCACCAAGAAGGAGCTGCTGCAGCTCACCCGCGAGAAGGACAAGCTCGAGCGCTCCTTGGGCGGCATCAAGGATATGGGCGCGCCGCCGGACCTGATGTTCGTCATCGACACCAACAAGGAATCGATCGCGATCGCCGAGGCTTGCAAGCTTGGCATGCCCGTCGTGGCCATCGTCGACTCCAATTCCAATCCAGACGGCATCAGCCACCCCATTCCGGGCAATGACGACGCAGGCCGCGCCATCACGCTTTACACCGATCTCATCGCGCGCGCCGCGATCGACGGCATCGAGCGCGCGCAAGGCTCCATCGGCGTCGATCTCGGCGAGGCGGTAGAGCCCATGGGCGAGCCCAGCCTCGAGGACGGGGAAGCTCCGAAAGCCGCCGAAGCCGCCCCGGAGAAAAAGCCGGCCAAGGCAAAGTCAACCGCACGGAAAAAGAAGGCCGAGGCCCCTGAGGCCGAGGCCCCTGAGGCCGAGACCCCTGAGCCCGAGGCCAAGGCAGACGCGTAGCAAGGCAGACGCGTAACGACACGCCCTTTCGGCAAGACCGACGAATGAACAAGACGCGACGAATGAAGAGGAACGTATGGCGACGATAACTGCAGCCATGGTCAAGGAGCTCCGCGAGAAGACCGGCGCGGGCATGATGGATTGTAAGGCAGCCCTCAAAGAGAACGCTGGAGACATGGAAGCGGCCGTCGACTGGCTGCGCGCCAAAGGTCTCTCCAAGGCGGCCAAGAAGGCCGGCCGTGTTGCGGCCGAAGGCCTCATTGGCATGTCCGGAGACGACAAGGCGGTCGCTCTCGTGGAGGTGAATTCCGAAACCGACTTCGTCGCCCGCAACCCGGCCTTCCAAGACATGGTCACGGAGATCGCCGCCGCCGCGATAGGCGCCAAAGGCGATTTGGATAAGCTCGGCGCGGCCGGTTATGGCAGCAACGGCGCGACCGTCGCCGACACGCTGAAGGCGATGATCGGTTCCATCGGCGAGAACATGACGCTCCGCCGCACGGCCTACCTTGCCGCCGATAACGGCGTGGTGGCGACCTACATGCACAATCAGGCCTCGCCAGGGCTTGGCAAGATCGGCGTTGTGGTCGCGCTGGATTCCACGGGCGATCCCGAGGCGGTGAAGACGTTTGGCAAGCAGGTCGCCATGCATATCGCCGCGGCCAATCCGCAATCGGTCGATACGGATAGCTTGGATCAGGATCTCGTCGAACGCGAGCGCGCGGTGCTCACCGAGCAGGCCAAGGAGTCCGGCAAGCCGGAGGAAGTCATCGCCAAGATGGTCGAAGGTCGCTTACGGAAATTCTATGAGGAGGTCGTGCTGCTCCAGCAGCCCTTCGTCCACGATCCCGACAACACGGTGGCCAAAGCCATGGAGGCCGCGGGCAACGACGTCGGTTCGCCGATCAAGATCACCGGGTTCTACCGGTTTGCGCTGGGCGAGGGCATCGACAAGGGCGAAAGTGATTTCGCCGCCGAGGTCGCCGCAGCCGCATCGGGTTCTTAAGGGTCGGCGCGGCGCCTCTCATGAGCCGCCGTGGGGACCCTAGCGTGAAGACGCCGCATCGCCACCGGAGTTTGCGCTGATGGTCAAGCCACCTGCGACTTCCAAGCTTCGCTACGGACGTGTGCTGGTCAAGCTCTCCGGTGAAGCGCTCGCCGGCGACAAAGGCTACGGCATCGATCTCGGCGTCATCGAACCCATCGCCAAGGACATCGCCCAGGCGGCCGAAATGGGCGTCCAAATCTGCCTCGTCGTCGGCGGCGGCAATATCTATCGCGGCCTGATGGCGGCGGAGAGCGGCATGGACCGCGCCCGCGCCGATTATATGGGCATGCTCGCCACCGTCATGAACGCGCTTGCGCTGCAGACGGCGGTCGAGCGCGCCGGCCCCACGGCCCGGGTCCTGTCGGCCATCCCGATGCCCACGGTCTGCGAGCCCTATATCCGGGACAAGGCGCTCGATCATTTGGAGAAGGGCCGGGTGGTGATCTTCGCCGGGGGGACCGGCAACCCGTTCTTCACCACCGATACCGCCGCGGCGCTCCGGGCCGCCGAGATGGAATGCCAAGCCCTCTATAAGGCCACGCAGGTGGATGGCGTCTACAGCGCCGACCCGCTCAAGACCCCGGATGCCAAGCGCTATGACCGTTTGAGCTATGGTGATGTGCTGAAGCAGGATCTGAAGATCATGGACGGCGCGGCGATCGCCCTTGCCCGAGACAGTCGGATTCCGATAATCGTGTTCTCCATCAAGGGCCAAGGTAGCCTAGCTCTAGAGTTGCAAGGGGAGGGCGCCTCGACCACCATAGATGGTGGGTAGGGAACTCTGGCGAGCGCTCGCAAAACGCCAGACAGAGCTCATGCCGAGCCCGGTTCACGGAGAGCCGAGCGAGAGGCGAGCAGGGAAGGCAAGATGTCTAGCTTCGACTTGGACGAGATCGAACGGCGTATGCGCGGAGCGCACGCCGTACTCAAGCAAGAGTTCAGTGGTCTGCGCACCGGCCGTGCCAGCGCCAGCCTCCTGGATCCGATCATGGTGATGGCCTATGGCAATCCCATGCCGCTCACTCAGGTTGCCACCGTCAACGTGCCGGAGGCCCGCATGATCACGGTGCAGGTCTGGGACAAGAGCCAGGTGAACGCCGTCGACAAGGCCATCCGGGAATCGGACCTCGGGCTTAATCCGGTGATCGAGGGACAGCTCTTGCGGCTGCCGATCCCGGAACTCAACGAGGAGCGCCGGCAAGAGATCGCCAAGATCGCCCACAAATATGCCGAGCAGGCCCGTGTCGCGGTGCGCAATGTGCGCCGGGATGGCATGGAGCACCTGAAGAAGGCCGAAAAGGATGGTGATATGGGCAAGGATGAACACCATTCTCTGGCAACCAAGGTGCAGGATTTGACCGATAAGGTCATCAAGGAGATTGACGAGGCCCTTGCCACCAAGGAAGCCGAGATCATGCAGGTCTGACGAGGCACCATGCAGATCCACCATTCAGCCTTGCTGCGGAGACACCGACCGTGACACTCGCGATGGACAACAAATGGGGCGACGCCGAGAGGCCCGTTGCACGCCATGTCGCGATCATCATGGACGGCAATGGCCGCTGGGCCGCGGAGCGGGGCCTGCCGCGCATCGAAGGTCACCGCCAAGGCGTCGAGACGGTCAGACAGGTCGTCGAGACCGCCATGGAACTCGGCCTCACGCATCTCACCCTGTTCAGCTTCTCGTCGGAGAACTGGTCGCGACCCAAACAGGAGATCTACGACCTGTTCGGTCTGCTCCGCCGCTTCGTGCGCCGCGATCTCGCCGAGCTGCACAAGAACAATGTCAAAATTCGTGTCATTGGATCGCGCGCAGGGCTCGAGGATGACATCCTGCGCATGCTCGACGACGCCGTCGCCCTCACCAAAGACAACACGGCGCTCAACCTGACCATCGCGTTCAATTACGGCGCGCGCGACGAGATTGCCCGGGCCGCCAAGCGCATCGCCGAGGACGTCAAAGCCGGTGTCATTGCGCCCGAAGAGGTCACGCAAGATCGCTTGGCCGCTTGCCTCGATACCGCCGATCTACCCGATCCGGATCTCCTGATCCGCACCTCGGGTGAACTCCGCCTGTCGAATTTCCTGCTTTGGCAGCTGGCCTATGCCGAGTTCGTCTTTGTCGAGGTCTATTGGCCCGATTTCACGAAAGAAGTCTTCGAATTGGCCATCGCCGAATATCAACGCCGCAGCCGCCGGTTCGGCGGCACGTCGGCCAGATCGACCGCGTGAACTCTTCCACAGCGCCCTCCGGGAACAATCAGCCCCGCGTAGAGTCTCGTTCCGCCCCGGAACTCCTGAAACGTGTGGCCTCGGCCATCGTACTTGCGGCGATCGCACTCGCCGCCGTCATCGCAAGCCCGTGGAGCTTCTTGGCTCTTGTGGTCATCGGTGCCGGGTTGCTGGCCTGGGAATGGGGGAGCCTCACGCGCGGAAACGGTTTCGACGGCACGTCCCTGATCCAGGCGGTCAGTATCACGGCGCTCGCCATCTTCACCGCGCTCCACCGTTTCGACCTGGCCGCCTTCATTCTCGCCGCCGCCGCCATTGCCGTCACCTTTTCCAGGGCCGACCGGAGCCGCGCGCACTGGGCCTTAATTGGTCTGGTCTATGTCGCACTCCCGGCTTGCGCGCTGGTCTGGCTGCGCAGCGACCCGGCCTTCGGGCTCCTGGCTGTGCTCTATCTGCTCGCAGTCGTGTGGACCACGGACACCGCCTCTTATATCGGCGGCCGAAGTCTCGGCGGACCGAAATTCGCGCCGCAAATCTCGCCCAAGAAGACCTGGAGCGGGTTGATTGTCGGGACCCTCACGCCGGCCCTTGTGGGCTATGCTTTTGGCGCCTACCTCGGCGGCACGTCTTCCTGGATCCTGGCGCTGGTGAGCATAGGTCTTGCGCTCGCCTGCCAGATAGGGGACTTGCTTGAGAGTGCGGTGAAGCGGCATTTCAAGGCGAAGGACATGAGCCAACTCATTCCAGGCCATGGCGGATTGTTCGACCGGATCGACAGTCTTCTGCTGGCCGCTGTCGTGGCCGGCCTCATTGCCTTGCGCAATCCGGCCGCGCCAGGCGCCGGCCTTCTTGTCTGGTAGAGGCACCTCCTGATTCCGCTTCGGACATCCCCGGACATCGAACCGCGCCGTGAGGCCAAGCGGCCAAAGCGTATCACCATCCTCGGCGCGACCGGCTCCATCGGCAAGAGCACGCTCGATCTCGTGGGCGGGGACCCGGACGCCTATGAGGTCGTGGCGCTCACCGGCTGCAAGAACGCGGCGCGGCTCGCGGAGCTCGCGATCCTGCATCGGGCGAAGCTCGCGGTTGTCGCCGATCAGGCCAGCTACGCGGAGCTGAAGAGCGCACTCGCGGGGAGCGGCATCGAGGCCGCCGCCGGACAGAAGGCCTTGCTCGATGCCGCAAGCCGCCCGGCCGACTGGGTGATGGCCGCGATCGTCGGCGCCGCCGGCTTGAAGCCGACCTTGCGCGCCGTACGCCAAGGCACGGCCACCGCGCTCGCCAACAAAGAGTGCCTGGTCTCGGCCGGCGCGATCTTCATGGCGGAAGTGGCAAAGCACGGCACGACCCTGCTGCCGGTGGATTCCGAGCATTCGGCAGCGCTTCAAGCCATGATCGGAACGGCGCCGGAGCGGATTGAACGTGTCTGCCTGACGGCCTCGGGCGGCCCCTTCCGCACCTGGAGCCTGGAGCAGATGGCCGATGCCGGGCCGGAGCAGGCCCTGAAACATCCCAACTGGTCGATGGGTGCGAAGGTCACCATCGATTCCGCCACGTTGATGAACAAGGGCCTTGAGCTGCTGGAGGCCCACCATCTCTTCGCCCTCCCGCCGGAGAAGCTCGATGCCTTGGTGCACCCGCAATCCATCGTGCACTGCCTGGTCCACATGAGCGACGGTGCCGTCATCGCGCAATTGAGCTGCCCGGATATGCGCACACCCATCGCCTACAGCCTGGCTTGGCCGGAACGCATGCACGTTCCCAGTAAGCGCCTCGATCTCGCGGAGATCGGCTCGCTCACCTTCGAGGTGCCGGACCCCGACCGCTTCCCTGCATTGCGTCTGGCCAAAGAGGTGCTTGCCGCGGGCGGCAGCGCGGGCACGGTGCTCAACGCCGCCAACGAGGTCGCCGTTGCGGCCTTTCTCGAAAAACGCCTCGGCTTTCTCGGGATCGCCGGCCTGGTCGAGTCAACGCTCGCCGCCTGTGCCGATCTGATCGCTGTCACGCCGCAAACCGCGGACGATGTGCTCGAAATCGACGAGGAAGCACGGCGGCGTGCGCGGGGCTGGCTGCCCCGGTTTGCATAAGCCCCGAACGCGGGCTAAGAAGGGCCAAATTCTCTAGGTAACGAGGCTTATGGACACAATAAATCTGCTTTCGGGCCTCGGCACCAACATCCTCAGCTATCTCCTTCCGTTCCTGTTCGTGCTGACCGTCGTGGTCTTCATCCACGAACTCGGGCACTTCCTGGTCGCGCGGTGGTGTGGCGTTGCCGTCAAGGTCTTCTCGATCGGCTTCGGCCCCGAGATTTTCGGATTCTACGACCGTCATGGCACCCGCTGGCGCGTGTCGTGGATCCCCCTCGGGGGCTACGTGAAGTTTATCGACGACGAGAACGTCGCGAGCGCGTCGGGCCGAAAAGCGTTCGAGGCGTTGCCTGAGGAGGAGCGCAAACGCAGCTTCCAAGGCAAGACGCTGGCGCAACGGGCCGCCATTGTCGCCGCCGGCCCCATCGCCAATTTCGTCCTGGCGATTGTCATCTTCACCGCCATTTTCAGCGTGTTCGGCGAGCGGATCACGGCCGCCAAAGTCGACGCCGTCAATCCGGGCAGCGCCGCGGAGCGCGCCGGCTTCAAGGCGGGCGACCGGGTGCTCAGCATCGACGGGTCTGAGATCAACAATTTCGCGGCGATGCAGCGGATCGTGGCGATGAGCCCCGAACAATCGATGCATTTCGTGGTCGACCGCGGTGGCGCCAATGTGGACATCACCGCCACCCCGGAACGCAAGGAGATCACCGACCGCTTCGGTAATACGATGCGAATCGGGCTTCTGGGTATCCAGCGCAGCGCCTCGCCCGACGACTGGACCCTGGAACGGCACAATCCGGCGACCGCGCTCGTTATGGCCGTCAAGGAGTGCTATTTCGTCGTCTCCCGCTCCCTCGGCTATCTCTACGATGTGGTGATCGGCCGAGAATCCGCCGATCAACTCGGTGGGCCGATCCGTATCGCCCAAGTGTCGGGGCAGGTTGCGACCGCAGGGTTTGTCGCCTTGCTCAACCTCGCTGCCATTATTTCCGTGAGTATAGGTCTAATAAATCTCTTCCCTATACCTATGCTCGACGGTGGTCATCTTTTGTTCTACGGCATAGAGGCAGTAAGAGGGCGCCCGTTAAGCGAATCCACACAAGAAATGAGTTTCCGCATTGGCCTTGCCTTCGTGCTCATGCTAATGATCTTCGCGACCTGGAACGATCTGATTCACTTGAAGTTTCTGTGATCCTGGGTTGCACGGGCACACACTTAGCGGGGGCCGGGAAGCCCCCGTATGGTTAACAAAAGACTACCAAAAATCGGCCACAAACAAATGGCCAGTTGCGACTTCAGGCGCTTTGCCTACGGGGTCGGCTTGAGGGGAAGACACCAGTAATGGTGCGGTGGACGTTGGAAAGAGGGCTGCTCGCGGCCCTCCTCGTGTTAAGTAGCGTCCCGCTTTCGCTGGGTGTCAGCGCGAGTCTTGGCGATCTCTCGGCCTCTGCCCAGAGCGCCGTCATCCGGTCCATCGTCGTCGAGGGCAACCGCCGCGTAGAGCCCGAAACGGTTCGCTCCTATCTCACCTTCTCCTCCGGCGACAACTACGACCCATCTGAGATCAACCAATCCCTCAAGACCCTGTTCGCCACGGGCCTCTTCCAAGACGTCCGCATCCGCCGGCAGGGCGCGACCATCATCGTCATCGTGGTCGAAAACCCGATCGTCAGCCGCGTCGCCTTCGAGGGAAACCGCGAGATCGAGGACGACACGCTCGCCTCGGAAGTGCAGCTCAAGCCGCGCGCCGTCTACACACGCGCGCGCGTTCAAGCCGACGTACAGCGCATTTTGAACCTGTATCGGCGCCAAGGTCTCTACGCCGCGCAAGTTGAGCCCAAGATCATCAATCTCGACAGCAACCGCATCGATGTGGTCTTCGAGATCACCGAGGGGTCGACCACGAAGGTTCGGGCGATCAACTTCATCGGCAACCACGCCTTCAGCGATTCGCAGCTCCGCTATGTGATCACCACGACGCGCACCAATTGGCTGAGCTTCCTCAAGAGCACGAACATCTACGATCCCGACCGACTCAGTCTTGACCGCGAGTTGGTGCGCCAATTCTATCTCAAGAACGGCTACGCCGACGCCCGGGTCCTATCGGCAACCGTGGATCTGGACGCCGACGGGAAGGGATTTTTCATCACCTTCACCATTGACGAAGGCGAGCGGTACCGGTTTGGCTTTATCGACATCGAAAGCGCGTTGCCGTCACTGAACGTCGATGCCCTGCGCGGCGTGATCTTGACGAAGCCCGGACGTCGCTACAACGCCGAGAAGATCGAGAAAACGGTCGAAGCCTTGACCGTCAAGGTCTCCGAACAAGGCTATGCCTTTGGACAGGTGCGCCCGCGCTTCGAGCGCGATCAGGCGACCAACACGATGAACATCATCTATGTCATCGACGAGGGCCCACGCGTCTACATTGAACGCATCAACATCGTTGGCAATTTCCGCACCGAGGACAAGGTTATCCGGCGGCAATTCCGTCTCGCCGAAGGGGATGCCTATAACAGACTGCTTGTCGAGGCGGCCCGTAAGCGATTGCGATCATTGGGATTCTTCAAATCCGTGGACATCGAGACGGAGCCGGGCAGCGCGGCTGATCGCGTGATCCTCGTCGTCCAGGTGGTCGAGCAACCCACCGGCGAGCTGTCCTTCGGCGCCGGCTACTCCACGAGCGAAGGCGTCATCGGCGACATCAGCATCACCGAACGCAATCTCATGGGTAGGGGGCAGTATGTCCGTCTCGGCTTTTCCGGAAGTTTCGAGCGCGCCCAGATTGACTTCAGTTTCACGGAGCCGAATTTTCTCGATCGCAACATGGCCGCCGGCTTCGATCTCTTCCACAAAGAGGTCGACTTGCGCGACGTCGCATCGTTCCGCCAGCGCGATACTGGCGGAAATCTCCGCGTTGGTTTCCCCATCGCCGACAACACGCAACTCGGTCTGCGCTATCGCATTCAGCGTGAGGAAATCTACGACGCAACGTCCAACGCCTCGCTGGCCGTGAAGCAGGCCGCCGACGAGGGTGAAGTCATCGTGTCCAGCACCGGCTACACCGTCGCCTACGACACCAGAAACCTGCCCCAGGCCCCCACCGAGGGACTCTTCGCCTCGTTCTCCCAAGATGTTGCTGGTCTTGGTGGGGACGTGAATTACCTCCGCTCGGTGGCCGATGCGCGGGCTTATTACCCCATCACCAACAAGATCACGCTCGTCGGCCGCGTCCAAGGCGGCGCGATCGAGGGCTGGGGCGACAGCGATCTGCGCCTCACGGATCTCTTCTTCAAAGGTGGCGAGACGATCCGTGGTTTCGAGCGGGCTGGCTACGGCCCGCGTGACGCCTGCGAAAGCCCCACGACGGGGAGACGCGTGTCGAACTGTCAGCGCGATTCTCTCGGCGGCAAATACTATTGGGCGACGACCGCGGAGCTTCGCTTCCCGTTCCCCCTCATTCCGGACAGCCTCGGCATGCAGGGCGCCATCTTCGTCGATGCCGGCTCGCTCTGGGACCCGAGTCAGTCGGCGATCAACGCTGTAACTCTGCCCGGGCCTGCGTCCAGTTGTAGCCCAGGCGCTCTTGGAAAGACTTGCGGCGAAGGCAGCTTTATCAACGACAGCTCTCAGCTTCGGCTGTCCACCGGCTTCAGCATTATTTGGCAGTCTCCCCTTGGCCCACTTCGCGCCGATATCGCCGAGGCGCTTCTCAAGGCCGATTTCGACCGGACCGAACTTTTCCGCTTCGGCGCTTCAACGAACTTCTAAAGGCAGCCAACTCGGTTTATGGCTACGCACATGGTCATGCCGCGTCGCCAACCGTTGGAGATTTGATGGAACACCCGGGTTTCTTTGAGCGGGCCGGTCCGTTCTCCTTGCGTGCCGTGGCCGATGCTACCGGCTCCGAGCTGGCCGCGGATACCGATCCCAATCTTGAGATCAAGGACGTCCGTCCTCTCGACGGCGCCTCGGAAGGCGATCTGTCCTTCGTCGATAATCCGAAATATTTGTCCGTTCTTGCCGACACCGGCGCGAGCGCCTGCATCGTCGCCCCGAAATTCGCGCGGAAAGTCCCCAAAGGCACCGCCAGCCTCACCATGGCCGATCCGTATCGCGGGTTCGCCAAGGCTCTGGCCTTGTTCTATCCCGGCTATCTCAGGCCGATGACCGCGGGCGGCCGTGCACCGGCCGCCGCGAGCCACATCCATCCGAGTGCTCAACTGGAACCGGACGTTGTCGTGGGGCCGGGCGCCGTGATCGGACCCGAAGTGCATATCGGCCAGGGGACGACCATCGCCTCGGGTGCCGTCATCGGCTATCGGGTGCATATAGGCCGGGACACCAATGTCGGGCCGAATGCATCGATCACCCATGCCCTGATTGGCAACCGGGTCACTATCCACGCCGGCGTTGTGGTCGGCCAGGACGGCTTCGGCTTTGCCATGGGCAAGTCCGGCCACCTCAAAGTGCCTCAGATTGGCCGGGTGGTCATTCAGGACGATGTGGAAATCGGCGCAAATTCCACTATTGATCGTGGAGCCCTCCGCGACACCATTATCGGTGAGGGCACGAAAATTGATAATCTTGTGCAAATCGGGCACAACGTCATCGTCGGAAGGCATTGCATAATAGTGTCTCAGACCGGTATTTCAGGCAGTACTGAACTCGGTGACTTTGTTGCTCTTGGTGGCCAGGTTGGAATCTTGGGTCACCTCAAGATCGGCGCCGGCGCCCAGATCGCCGGGAGCAGCAACGTCAGGAGTGACGTGCCAGCGGGTGCCCGTTGGGGTGGAACTCCGGCTAAGCCTGTGCGGCTGTGGTTCAGGGAAGTCACTGTGTTGCGGCAACTTGCCGAGCGTAAGGATGTGAAGGTTGACAAAAGTGAAGGCGGAGAAGGCGCGTAGCCCAAAGTCCGCATCGAAGGAGCCAGTCCGCATGAACGAGAGCGGGTTAGCAACGAAGCCTGATGCCAAGGCCTCCGATTCCATGGAGGCCGTCGACATCATGAAGCTTCTGCCACATCGCTATCCATTTCTGCTTGTCGACCGTATCGTCGACATGGATGGTGATCGCTCCGCGACTGGCATCAAGAACGTCACGGCCAACGAGCCGTACTTCCAAGGACACTTCCCAGGCAATCCTGTGATGCCCGGCGTGCTCCTGATCGAGGGCATGGCGCAAACGGCCGGCGCGCTGTGCATGCGCTTTATCGACGCGTACGCGGAGCCGCCGCTTGTCTATTTCATGGCGATCGACAAGGCTCGCTTCCGGCGCCCCGTCATTCCCGGAGATACCATCTATTATTTCGTTCAAAAGATGCGCAATCGCGGTCGCGTCTGGCGCTTCCGCGCTCAGGCTATCGTTGACGACACCGTGGTTGCCGAAGCCGAGGTCAGCGCCGTGATCGTCGATCCTATCGAGACCTAGCCGGGCGCTTCATGTCCAATATTCATGTGACCGCACAGGTCGATCCAAGCGCCAAACTTGGAACGAATGTCGATGTCGGCGCATTTTGCGTCGTCGGCCCCCATGCCGAGCTTGGCGATAATGTCGTCTTGCATCCCCACGTCGTGGTCGATGGCCATACGACAATTGGCGCCGGCTGCAAGATCTTCCCGTTTGCCTCGGTCGGTCAGGCGCCGCAGGACATCAAATATGGGAACGAGCCGAGCAAGCTCACGATCGGGCCCAACACGCTGATTCGCGAGCATGTCACCATCCATCGCGGCACCAAGAGCGGGCACATGGAAACGCGCGTCGGCGCCAATTGCTTTCTCATGATCGGCGCTCACATCGCCCATGACTGCGACATTGGTGACGACGTGACCCTCGTCAACGGCGTGACGCTCGGCGGTCATGTCTCGGTCGGAGACGGCGCAATTGTCGGTGGCCTTTCCGCGGTCCATCAGTTCGTGCGCATCGGCGCCTATTCCTTCGTCGGCGGCATGTCTGGCGTCGCCGCAGACCTCATCCCCTACGGTATGGCGCTCGGCAATCGGGCCAATTTGAACGGTCTCAACATTGTCGGACTGAAGCGCAAAGGCTGTCCACGCGAGCAGATCCACGAACTCCGCAAGGCCTATCGTATGCTTTTCTCCAGTGAGGGAACGCTGAAGGAGCGGCTCGAGGACGTCGAAAGCATGTTCTCCAAGAACCAGCTGGCCAAACAGATCATCGACTTCATCAAGAGCGATTCTGACCGGTCTTTCTGCGTGCCGAACAATGTCTCAACGCCAAGCCGCTGATAGGACAATAGCCGTGCGCGGGACCACGCAGGTTGAGGGCACACTCGGCATCATAGCCGGGCGAGGCTCCTTGCCGTCCGTGATCGCCCGTGCCGCGATGGCGGGCGAGATTCCAATTCATCTTGTCGCCATACGCGGTGAAACATCCGAAGAGATCGAGTGCTTTCCCCACACCTGGATCCAATGGGGGGAGATCGGCAAACTGTTTAGCGCACTGAAGGACAACACCTGCACCGACCTCGTGATCATTGGCGGCGTCAATCGCCCCGATTTCGATAATGTCCGCTTGGACCTCGGCGCCATCAAGACCCTGCCGTTTCTGCTTAGCCTCGCCAAAGGCGGGGATGATCATGTGCTGTCGAGTGTGGTCCGTTTCTTCGAGGAAAAGGGCTATCACGTGCATGGTGCCGGCCAGGTGCTACCGGAGCTTCTGGCGGATGAAGGGAAGCTCAGCACCAAAGCGCCCTCCGCCGAGGACAAGGCCGATATCGCCACCGGCTTTGAGGTCGTTCGTGCCCTGGGACGCCACGACATCGGGCAAGCCGTCGTCGTGGCCAAGGGCCGCGTGCTCGCGGTCGAAGCGGCGGAGGGCACCGATGCCATGCTTCAACGCTGCGCTGACCTGCGCAAATCGGGCAGGGCGCGCGGCGCCCAGACAGGCGTGCTGGTCAAAGCGCCAAAACCCGGACAGGAAGAGCGGATCGACATGCCGACGATCGGCCCCGAAACAATGAGGCGGGCGGCGGCGGCGGGGCTCGCCGGTGTCGCCGTGGCGGCGGGGCAAGTTCTCATGGCCGAACGCGGCGAGACCATTGCCGCGGCCAAAGCCAACAAGCTGTTCCTTGTCGGGGAACGCTGGGACGCCGACGTCGATGAGGCGTGAGGCGAATAAGGGCGCCTGAGCGCGCCTGAACAGGCCGAGCGCCTAGCGGTCTTCCATCGGGATATAGCCCCGCTCTGTGGCGCCGGTATAGAGCTGCCGCGGCCGGCCGATACGCTGGCCCGGATCCTCGATCATCTCCATCCACTGGGCAATCCAGCCCACCGTCCGCGCGATAGCGAACAGCACCGTGAACATGTCGGTGGGGAAGCCCAGCGCCTTGAGCGTGATGCCCGAATAGAAATCGATATTCGGATAGAGCTTCTTCTGGACGAAGTAATCGTCGGAGAGCGCGATCCGCTCGAGCTCAAGCGCCACTTTCAGGATCGGATCGTCCTTGTGGCCGACCGCCTCGAGCACCTCGTGGCAGGTCTTCTGCATGATCTTGGCCCGCGGATCGTAATTCTTGTAGACCCGGTGACCGAAGCCCATCAGCCGGAAGGGATCGTTCTTGTCCTTGGCCCGCTTGACGTATTCGGGAATGCGGTCGACCGAACCGATCTCTTCCAGCATCGTTAGTGCTGCCTCATTGGCGCCGCCATGCGCGGGGCCCCAGAGACAGGCGATACCGGCCGAGATGCAGGCGAATGGGTTGGCCCCAGACGAGCCGGCCAGACGCACCGTCGACGTCGAGGCATTCTGCTCGTGGTCCGCATGCAGAATGAAGATGCGCCGCATGGCCCGCGTCAGCACGGGGTCGACCTCGTACTCCTCGCACGGAACAGCGAAGCACATCCGCAGGAAGTTCGCCGAGTAATCGAGATCGTTCTTGGGATACACGAAGGGCTGGCCGACAGAGTATTTATAGGCCATGGCCGCAATGGTCGGCATCTTGGCGATCATCCGGATGCTCGCCATCTCACGCTGCCACGCATCCTTGATGTCGATGGAGTCGTGATAGAAGGCCGAGAGCGCCCCCACCACACCGACCATGACCGCCATGGGATGCGCGTCGCGGCGGAACCCGGTGTAGAACCGGTTCATCTGCTCATGCACCATGGTGTGCTTGGTGATGCGCTGCTTGAAACCCGCATACTGTTCGGCCGTCGGCAACTCGCCATAGAGCAGCAGGTAGGCGGTCTCGAGAAACGTGCAGTGCTCGGCGAGCTGATCGATCGGATAACCGCGATAGAGCAGCACGCCCTTGTCGCCGTCGATATAGGTGATCTTCGACTCGCAGCTCGCTGTCGACGTAAAGCCCGGGTCGTAGGTAAAGCAGCCGGTATCCTGGTAGAGCGAGGTGATGTCGATCACGTCAGGACCCATCGTGCCCCGGCGTACGGGCAGGTCGTGCTGCGCGCCCCGGAGCGTGAGGGAGGCCTCGTCAGTTTCCTCGGGCCGGATATCCTCTGCGACACTCATCTCAAACCTCCTGGCCCTCTCAGGGGCGACGGGACCAAACGCACCGACAACTTACGAAATGTGGTGAACGGTTCCGGTCCACGAAAATGGATTTTTGCACTGCCGCATAATCGCGTCGAATCTACCGCAGTGCAACACAGATACCTGCTCAAATGTTAAGCACGTTCAACCTTTGACGTCTGGTCGGAAATACGCCCCAACGCTTCCTCACGTCCAAGAACCATAAGCACATCAAAGATCCCGGGCGATGTCGAGCGGCCGGTGAGGGCCGCCCGTAAGGGCTGAGCGACCTTACCAAGCTTACGGCCAGTCGCCTCAGCGAAGTTGCGGACACACGCCTCAAGGGTCTCCGGCGTCCAAGGCTCCGCCGCCTCGAGCGCAGGGAACAGGGCGGAGAGTGTGTCTCGCCCGGCCTCATCGAGCAGCTTCTGCGCCTTGTCGTCCAACGTGAGCGGCCGGACAGCGAACAGAAAGTCCGCACTGTCCAGGAGCTCGATCAGCGTCTTGGCCCGCTCCTTCAACCCCGGCATGGCTCGCTCAAGCTTGGCCCAACCGTCTTCGCCGATCCGGGCGGCAAGCACATCGCCATCCGGCAGGTCGGGAACCAGCGCTTTCAGATGGCCGACGATCTCCGCATCCGGCATCTCCCGCAAATAGTGACCGTTCAGATTTTCGAGCTTGGCAAAGTCGAACCGCGCGGCCGAGCGGCCAATGGCATCGAGATCGAACCATTCGATCATCTCCGCCGGCGAGATGATCTCCGCATCGCCATGGCTCCAGCCGAGCCGCACCAGATAGTTGCGCAGCGCCACAGGCAAATAACCCATCTCACGATAGGCTTCGACGCCGAGCGCGCCGTGCCGCTTGGAGAGCTTGGCGCCGTCCGGCCCGTGGATCAGCGGCACGTGGGCATAGATCGGCGTCTCCCAATCGAGTGCCTTCAAGATCTGGCTCTGCCGCGCGGCATTGGTCAGATGATCGTCGCCGCGAATGACATTGGTAATGCCCATGTCGTGATCGTCCACGACCACCGAAAGCATGTAGGTCGGAGAGCCGTCGCTGCGCAACAAAACCAGATCGTCGAGATCCTTGTTGGCGAACGTGACGCGGCCCTGCACCCGATCCTCGATGACCGTCTCGCCGTCACGCGGGGCCTTGAAGCGAATTGCCGGCGCGACACCGGCGGGCGCCTCACCGTGGTCGCGGTCACGCCAAGTTCCGTCATACCCAGGCGCACGGCCCTCGGCGCGGGCCTTGTCGCGCATGGCCTGAAGCTCCTCGGGCGTGGCGTAGCAGCGATAGGCTTTCCCCTCGGCAAGCAACTGCTCGGCGATCTCCCGATGCCGCTCGGCGCGCGCCAGCTGATAGACCGGCTCCCCGTCCCAATCGAGCCCGAGCCAGCGCAGCCCATCGAGAATCGCGAGGATCGCCCCTTCGGTCGAGCGCGCCTGATCGGTGTCCTCGATACGCAGCAGCATCTTGCCGCCTTTGGCCTTGGCGTAGAGCCAGTTGAACAGGGCCGTGCGGGCCCCGCCAATATGGAGGTAGCCGGTCGGCGATGGCGCAAAGCGCGTGATGACAGTCTGGCTCATCGATGGGGTGAGGGCTGCTTTTCTGCGGGGAGGGACAAAGTTCGGCGTGGTGATAGCATAAGGACCAGATGCGGGTAAGGGCAGGGCGGGGGAGCCATGCCGAACCGGAATGAAGACGCCTGGGGCGAGCACGAAAGCCCCCAGCGGCGCGGGACTCTGGCGCGGGCGGCGGGAATTGCCGTCCGGGCGCTCGAGGCCGAGGCCGAGCGCTGGTTCCTTTGGCTCCCGGTGCTCTTCGCCGCGGGCATCGTCACCTATTTCGCCTTGTCCACGGAACCGGGGCCACGCGTCGCTGTGGCGCTCCTGCTGGCGGCGCTCGGACTTCTCCTCACCGTGCGGCAGATCCCGGTTGGACTCGCTTTGGGCGGCGCCTGCCTTGCCTTCGCGCTCGGCTTCACCACCGCCCAGCTGCGCACGGAGGCGGTCCGGGCGCCGGTGCTGGCAAGCGAGCTGCGCCATGTCCCGGTCGCAGGCTTTATCGAAAAGTTCGAGACGCGCCGCGATAAGAGGAACCGGTTCACGCTGCGGGTGATTTCCGTGGGCGATCTCGCTCCTGACGCACGACCCTATCGCGTGCGCATCAGCACAGCGTCCAAGAATGTGGCGGCCCGGACAGGCGATGCGGTGACCTTGCGCGCCACGTTGAGGCCGCCGCCCGAGCCCGTGGAGCCGGGGGGATTCGATTTCTCGCGTCGGGCCTGGTTCGACCGGCTCGGCGCCACGGGCTATGCCACGGGCCGGATCGAACCGCTTGCGGCCCCGCCGCCACCCTCCTGGGATATCAGCCTCTGGGCCGCCATCGATGCCTTGCGGGGAAGCGTCAATGACCGCGTGCGCGCCGTGCTCCCTGGGGAGACCGGCGCGATCGCCGTTGCCCTCATCACCGGCGAGCGAGGCAGCATCCCCCAACAGGTAACCGAGGCCATGCGCGATTCAGGGCTCGCCCACGTGCTGGCGATCTCGGGCCTGCATATGGTGATCATGGCCGGCGCCGTGTTCTGGCTCGCCCGCGCGATGCTGGCGCTCGTTCCCGGCCTGGCGCTGCGTTTCGCCATCAAGAAATGGGCGGCGGCCATCGCCCTTCTTGCCGCCGCCTTCTACCTTGCGCTGTCCGGCGCGGCGGTCCCCACCGTGCGCGCCGGGATCATGATCAGCATCTTCCTCATCGCCGTGATGGCGGACCGGCCGGCTATCACCATGCGCAACGTGGCGCTTGCCGCGCTCGCGATCCTCGCCGTGGCCCCTGAATCCCTGTTCGAGCCGAGCTTCGAGATGTCCTTTGCCGCGGTGATCGGCCTTGTGGCGCTCTATGAGTGGCTTGCCGCCCGCAGACGGCAAGGGCTCTTCGATGTCAGTCCCCTGTGGCGAAGCCTGCGCTGGGCTGGTGCGCTCATCTTCGGCGCGGCCATCACCACGCTCATCGCCGGGACCGCGGTGGCGCCATTTGCCGTCTACCACTTCCACCGCATGACTCATTTCGGACTTGTCGCCAACATGATCGCCGCACCGCTCGTCAGCCTGCTGATCATGCCCATGGCGCTGCTGGCGCTGCTGGCCATGCCCTTCGGCCTCGAAGCCTGGCCGCTCTACGCCATGGGCTACGGCATCCAACTCATGGTCGGCGCCGCGCAATGGGTGTCGTCCTGGCCGCACGCGGTCTCTATCGTCCCGCGCATCTCCGGGACCGCGCTCGCTCTGATCGTGCTCGGCGGCCTATGGCTCTGCCTCTGGCAGACACGCATGCGCGCCCTTGGCCTTGTCATCGCGGCCATCGGTTTGGCGCTCGCGCCGGCGGTCAAGCGTCCCGATGTCCTCATCGAGCGGGAAGGGACCACCGCCGCGCTTCGCGCCACGACCGGCGATCTCATCTTTCCCCCGGCGACCGCCGCGACCTACAGCGTGGAGAACTGGCTCTTGGCGGACGGCGACGACAGGGACGCGAGAGCCCTGCCGGAGGAGAGTGCTTTTCGTTGCGATCCGCTGGGCTGCATCGGGCGCGTGAAGGGCAAGACCGTCGCCTTGGTGCGCCACGTGGGTGCGCTCGAGGAAGACTGCCGCACAGCCGACATCGTCATCGCCCCCTTCACGGTCGGAAAACGCTGCCGCGCGGCTCGCGTCATCATCGACCGCCGCAAGCTCAAAGAGGGGGGCGCGCATGCGCTCTATATCGAAGGCCTGTCCATCCGCACCGAGACGGTCGTCGAAGCGCGAGGGCAACGGCCTTGGAACCGCCACAGCGACGGCAACCCAGATGAATAGGACGGACGGTCAGTAGCGGCGGATCAGACCGACGAGCCGCCCCTGCACGCGGACCCGGTCGGGCCCGAAAATGCGGGTCTCGTAAGCGGGGTTGGCGGCTTCCAGAGCGATGGAGTCGCCGCGGCGGCGCAGGCGCTTGAGGGTCGCTTCCTCCTCGTCCACCAGCGCCACGACGATGTCGCCGTTGGTGGCATCCTCGCACCGGCGCACGATGATGGTGTCACCCTCGAGGATGCCGGCATCGATCATGGAGTCGCCTTTGACCTCCAGCGCGTAGTGCTCACCCTTGGCGAGCAGCTCCGGCGGCACTTCGATGGTGGAAAGCCGGGTCTGAATGGCCTCGACGGGCACGCCTGCCGCGATCCGGCCCATGACCGGCACGGCGACGGTCTGAGGCGCAGCCTCGCCTTCGGCGACCTGGGGGACCCTACCGAGGCTCCCCTCGATGACGCTTGGCGAGAAGCCGCGAGAGCGGGCCGTAAGGGCCTGCGGGACGGACTCAGGCAGCCTGATGATCTCCATGGCGCGGGCCCGGTGGGGCAGGCGGCGCACGAAGCCGCGCTCCTCGAGCGCCGTGATCAGCCGGTGAATGCCCGATTTCGACTTGAGGTCGAGCGCGTCCTTCATCTCATCGAAGGAGGGCGGCACGCCCGTCTCCTTCAACCGCTCATGGATGAACATGAGAAGCTCTTTCTGCTTCAGTGTGAGCATCTGGTCCCCTTTGAGCGATCAGGACTCGGGCCGACTGAGCCTGAGACAATCTCGCGCCGCCTGTACAAATCATGAACAGTATAAATGTTCTATTTGTGTTCTGCAAGGTGAATGGCCACAAAATGCAGTGGCCACGCGCCTTGAACGTTGGAAATCGCCTGATTCTGGTTTCCGCTGTCTTAATCAGTCCGCAAACGGAAGGATTTTCACCCGCGCACCCTCCGGCAGGGCCAGGGCATTGGGCTCCCGGACGATCAGACAGTCAGCCGAGGCGAGAGCTGCCACGAGCGCGGAATCCTGAGAGGGCAGTGGGACCACGACGCGCTGGCCATCCTCATGCCACGCAGATACCGCGCGCATGTAATGCTCACGCGGACCGTTCTGCTCGAGATCCTCACCCAGCACAGCAACCGTCGCGGTGCCGCGCTCTTCATTGCGGCCGAGCAGCGCGCGTAACGCCGGGACCAGGAACACTTGTGCGCAGACAAGCACCGAAACAGGGTTTCCCGGCAACCCGAGCACGCGCTGAGCACCAAGCCGACCGTAGAGCACAGGCTTCCCGGGCCGCATGGCAAGCTTGGAGAAGATAAGCTCGAGCCCTAGGGCTTCAAGCGCGCTGGCCACGAGATCCCGCGCGCCAACCGAGGCTCCTCCCAGGGTGACGAGGATGTCGGCACCCGCGCCTGTCCTCGCCAAAGTGGCAATGCTCTCCGTATCGTCCGGAGCAATGCCGAGCCTAATCGCTTCGGCCCCTTCAGCCTCAACCATCGCAGCGACTCCATAGCCCCCCGAGGCCACGATCTGGTCGGGGCCGAGTTCCGAGCCCGGCGGCAAGAGTTCATCACCTGTGGCGAGGATCGCTACGCGCGGCCTGCGGCGGACCGGCAGCTCGGCGTGATTCATGGTCGTCGCCAACATCAGAGCGCGAGCGCCAAGCCGCGTGCCTTGCCTCAGCAACACGGCGCCTTGTTCGAAGTCCTGACCACGGGGGCGGATATGGCGTCCGGGCTTGGCGTCCTTGATCTGGACGGTGCCGCCGTCCTCTTCCGTGTCTTCTTGGATGACGATCGTGTCGGCGCCCTCCGGCACAGGGGCGCCGGTGAAAATGCGGACGGCTTGCCCCGGCTGGACGCGTCCGGAAAAGCGCGCCCCGGCGGCAGCCTCGCCGACGATGTCCAGCGTGGCCGGGAGCGTCGCGATATCGGCCGCACGCACCGCATAGCCGTCCATGGCCGAGGCATCGAAAGGCGGCTGCGTCAGCGTGGCGGCGAGATCCTCCGCGAGCACACGACCGAGCGCTTCGCCGACAGGGACCTGCTCCACCTCCAGCGGCTGGAGCCCTTCCAGCACGAGAGCGAGCGCCTCTTCCACGGGGAGCAGGGTCATCGGATCAGGGTGCGCGGAAGGCGCCGGAGCGGCCGCCGGTCTTCTCGATCAGCCGAATGCCGGAGAAGGTCATGGCGCGATCGACCGCCTTGCACATGTCGTAGAGGGTGAGGCATGCGACGGTCACCGCGGTCAGCGCTTCCATCTCCACGCCCGTCTTGCCTTCGACCTTGGCCGTGGCTTCGACGCGAAGGCCGACGGGGTCGCGCTGCGGCGTGAAGTCGAGCGTGACCTGGGTCAGGGGCAGGGGATGGCAGAGCGGGATCAGCTCGGCGGTCCTCTTAGCGCCCATGATGCCGGCGATGCGCGCCGTCGCCAGCACGTCGCCTTTCTCGGCCTTGCCCTCAAGGATAAGCGAGAGCGTTTCAGGCGCCATGAGTACGAAGCCTTCGGCGATCGCCGTGCGCGACGTGACCGCCTTCTCCGAGACGTCCACCATGCGCGCCTCGCCCTTGTCATTGAGATGCGACAGCCGCGCGCTCATGACGCCGCCTCGGCGGACGCGGGCGCCCCTGTCAGAAGAGCACGGGTGGCGGCGGCTACATCGCTCTGACGCATCAAACTTTCGCCGACGAGAAAGGTCCGCACGCCCGCCTGCGCAAGCCGCGTCACGTCCGCATTTGTGGAGATGCCGCTCTCGGCCACGACCATGCGATCTTCAGGAACACGCGGGGCCAACCGCTCCGTGGTGGCAAGCGTCGTATCGAAGGTCTTGAGGTCGCGGTTGTTGATACCGATCAGTTTTGTTCCCAGATGAAGCGCACGGTCGAGCTCGGACTCGTCATGCACTTCGGCCAGAAGGTCCATGCCGCAGGTCCGCGCGGCCCACTCCAGATCGCGCGCCAGCGCGTCGTCAACCGCCGCCATGATGACCAGGATACAGTCTGCGCCGAGGGTGCGCGCCTCAAACACCTGATACGGGTCGATCATGAAATCCTTGCGCAGAGCAGGCAGGGCGCAGGCCTCCCGCGCCATGGTCAGGTATTCGGAACAACCCTGGAACGACGGGCCATCCGTCAGCACCGAGAGGCAAGCCGCGCCGCCTGTCTCGTAGGCAACCGCAAGCGTCGGCGGATCGAGCTCGGCCCGGATCAGGCCCTTTGAGGGGCTCGCCTTCTTGATCTCGGCGATCAGCGCAAAATCTCCATCAGCCACACGCGACCGCAACGCCTTGTAGAAGGGTCGCACAGGCGCGGCGGTCTCGGCCCGGGCGCGCATCTCCGTCTCGGGCACAGCTTTCTTCGCTGTTTCAATCTCTTCTCGCTTGTAGCTGAGGATTTTGTCGAGCACGTGCGCCATGGCTAGACCTTATCATGGCTGAGTTGAACCAGCGCCTCCAACACGCCCATAGCCTTACCACTTTCGATGGACTCGGCTGCCAGCGCCACGCCGTCACGCAAGGACTTGGCCTTGCCGGCGACCATCAACGCGGCGGCGGCGTTCAGGAGCGCGATATCGCGCAGCGGTCCTTGGTTGCCCTGCAACACAGCACGAATATGCGCGGCGTTCTCTGTCGCATCACCGCCGACAAGATCCTCGGGCTTTGCGTCGGCAAGCCCAGCATTGCGCGGTGAAATCTTGAAGCTCGAGATCTTGCCGTGGTCCAGCGCCGCCACATAGCTGATATTGGTCGTCGTCAGCTCGTCGAGACCGTCGGCGCCATGCACCACCCAGGCGCGCTCGACACCGAGCATACCAAGCACGTGGGCCATCGGCTCGACCCATTTCTCATCGAACACACCCACCACTTGGAATTTGGTCGCAGCGGGGTTCACCAGCGGCCCCAGCAAATTAAAGATCGTGCGCACGCCGAGCTCAGCCCGCACCTTGGCCACATGACGCATCGCCGCGTGATGGGTCGGAGCGAACATGAACCCGAGTCCGCATTCGGCGATACAGCGCTCGATCGTCTCGGGGGAGCATTCGAGATTGACCCCAAGAGCCGCCAGGACGTCTGCCGAGCCGGAGCGCGAGGACACCGAACGATTGCCGTGCTTGGCGACGGGAACGCCGGCGCCCGCCACCACGAAGGCGGTGCACGTCGAGATGTTGTGCGTGCCCTTGGCATCGCCACCCGTGCCGCAGGTGTCGATGGCGCCGATCGGTGCGCGCACGGACAACGCCTTGGCCCGCAGCACGCGCGCGGCCCCGGCGATCTCATCCACGGTCTCACCGCGGGCCTGCATGCCCATCAGGAGCGCACCGATCTGCACGTCGGTGGCGCCGCCCGACATGATCAGCTCGAAGGTACGCGCGGCTTCGGTTTGCGAGAGGGTTTCGCCCGCCGCCACCTTCTTGATGGCCGCGCGGAGGTCTTCAGGCCCCGCGTCGCCGGCAGGCGAGGAACTAGAGGGCACCGACGGCGTCTCTTTGAGTGCTGCCCCGCGCCCGCCGCTCGACGCGGGCAAGATCGAGGAAGTTGGCCAGCAATTGATGCCCATGCTCCGAGGCGATGCTCTCGGGATGAAACTGGACGCCGTGGACGGGGTAACGCTTGTGCTGCACGCCCATGATGATGCCGTCCGCCGTCTCCGCGGTGATTTCCAGATCTTCGGGAAGCGTTTCGCGGTCGACCACGAGCGAGTGATAGCGTGTCGCCGAGAAATCCTGGGGCAGGCCAGCGAACACGCCCTTGCCGGTGTGGTGCACCTTGGACAGCTTGCCGTGCATCAGGTAGGGGGCGCGGACCACGCGCCCGCCATAGACCTGACCGATGGCCTGATGGCCGAGACAGACACCCAGGATGGGCACGACCGGGCCTGCGCGTTCGATCAGCTCGAGGCAAATACCGGCGCGGTCGGGATCGCACGGCCCCGGCGACAGCACGATGGCCTCCGGCCCTTCCGCCAGCACCTCGTCCACGGTCACCTTGTCGTTGCGGTAGACCTGCGTGCCCGCGCCCAATTCCCCAAGGAAATGAACGAGGTTGTAGGTGAAGCTGTCGTAGTTATCGATCAGGGTCAGCATGGCTTGGTGTTACGCCTCGTCCCGATAGGCCGTCAAGTTCAAGGCTCTAGGGCGCCCGCAGTTCCTTTGGCGTGAGGAACAGGTTCAGGCTACCGCCATTGACGTCGATGCTCGACCAAAGTCCAGCCGCGAAGTTGATAACGGCCAGGCCCGAGGTGGGATATTTCTCCTGCAGACGATCCCGAAGATGCTTCGAGCCCGAGCCGATGAGATCGAGTGCCAGCATCTGGATTTCCGGATTATGGCCCACGATCATGACCCGGCGCGCGCCCGGCTGGATGAGCCGCAACATCTCAAGCATCTCCGCCGGGCTGGCATGATACAGCGCATCTTCATAGACGACCTTCGGTTCCACTTTCAGTTCCGGCAGCACCAGCGCCAGCGTGTCCATCGTGCGGCGGGCCGATGAGCACAGGACAAGTTCCGGGTCGATACCGTGCTCGGTCATGGCACGCCCCATAACGGGCGCATCGGCTATGCCCCGCGTGGAGAGCGGCCGTTCGCGGTCCGGCAAGGACGGATTCTTCCAGCTCGATTTGGCATGGCGCAGGAGGCTGAGCGTGAGCATGGTTGACGCCTCCCGCGCGTCCTACTGCCCGCGCTTGGCGCGCGCGGCGAAACGCACGGCCTCGTCGGCCGCCTTGAACAGCGCGCCGGCCTTGCTCACGCACTCGGCCTGCTCACGCTCCGGAACGGAATCGGCGACGACGCCGGCGCCGGCCTGCACATACATGACACCATCCTTCACCACCGAAGTCCGGAGCACGATGCAGCTATCCATTTCGCCGTCCGCGGAGAAGTACCCGACGCAGCCGGCATAGATGCCGCGCGCCTCTTCCTCAAGCTCGTCGATGATCTCCATGGCGCGCACCTTCGGGGCGCCCGAAACAGTGCCCGCCGGAAAGCCCGCCATCAGTGCATCGACCGCGTCAAATTTCGAATCGAGTTTCCCTTCGACATTCGAAACGATGTGCATCACCTGACTGTAATATTCCAGGAAGAAGCTGTCGGAGACGCGCACGCTGCCGACCTCCGCCACGCGCCCGACATCGTTGCGGCCAAGATCGAGCAACATCAAATGTTCGGCGCGCTCCTTGGTGTCGGCGAGCAGTTCTTCGGCAAGCGCTTTGTCTTCGTCCGGCGTGGCGCCGCGCGGCCGCGTGCCGGCGATGGGGCGGATGGTGACCTCGCTCTTGCGCACGCGCACCAAAATCTCGGGGCTCGAACCCACCACGGCGAAGTCACCGAAGTTCAGGAAATACAGAAACGGCGAGGGGTTCACCCGCCGCAGCGCGCGGTAGAGCGCGAACGAGGGGAGTTCGAACGGCGCCTCGAAGCGCTGGCTTAGCACCACCTGAAAGATGTCGCCTGCCGCGATGTACTCCTTGGCGCACGCCACTTTCGCCATATAGACCTCTGGCGTGGTCGTGGCTTTTGGCGCGGGATGAGGGGCATCGGCGCCGAGCTCGCTGGCATGCGGCAATGGTTGGTCCAGCCGCTCCACGACGATGTTGAGACGCTCCGCGGCACGCGCATAGGCCGACTTGGCGCTCACGCCTGGTGCGGGCCGCACGGGCGTCACCACGGTCATCTCGTCTTTGACGCCGTCGAAGATCACGATCAGCGTCGGACGCACCATGATGCTGTCCGGCAGATCGAGGGGATCGAACTTGTCGCCGGGCAGATCCTCGATCAGGCGCACCGTGTCATAGCCCATGTAGCCGAAGATGCCCGCGGCCATCGGCGGGAGCTGATGGGGTAGGGCGATAGAAGATTCCGCGAGCAGCGCACGGAGCGAAGCCAAAGCCGGTTGGGGCGATGGCGCGAACCCGTTCGGATCCGCCTGAGGACTCCGATTGATCTCCGCCTTGTTTCCCTCGGCCCGCCAGATCAGGTCGGGCTCGCAGCCGATGATGGAATATCGGCCGCGCGTGGCCCCGCCCTCCACCGACTCCAGAAGGAAACTGTTGGGACGCTCATGAGCCACTTTGAGCATGGCCGAAACTGGCGTCTCCAGATCGGCGACAAGCCTCGTCCACACCACTTGCGGCACGCCCTCGTCATAGAGGCGCGCGAAAGCGGCAAAGTCGGGCTCGATCGAAGTCGAGCCGCCGTCATGCGGAAATGGTGTCACCGAGGCTGACGCCGCGCTCATGGCTCCTCGCTGGTGCCCACGAGCTTGGCGAGCGCCTGCTGATTGACGCTGACACCGTAGCGGCTCTCCAGCGCGCCGAAATATTCCGCGATCGTATCCTCGCTGAGAAGGAGCCCGATCTGACTGTTGAGCCGCTTCAAGATCCGCTCATCGACAGCAGGCGGCTCCACGATGTCATCGACCTGGAACACGATGCGGCCTTCGTCGACGCCCGAGGCGGCGGAGCCGAACCCGCCTTTGGGCAGGGTAAAGGCTTGCGACACGGCCGGCGGCAGCACGTTGACGGTGATGTCGTCACGCTTCAGCGCCGAAGTCGGCAGCACTTCCGTGTCGAGTTCCTTGGCCACGTCCTCGAGTGTCTTGCTTCCGCTGCTCAAGGCGGTGACCAGCCCTTGCGCGAACTTGGCGCCTTGGTTGCGCGTCTCCTGAGCGCGCCAGCCTTCTTCGACCTCGGCGCGGACTTGATCGAACGGCTTCAACTGCTCCGGCGTTACGCCCAGCACCTCGTACCAGATGACGCCTTCGTCCCGCGCATCGATCGGATCGTTCTCGATCCCGGCATCGGTGGCAAAGACGCCGTTCAGCAGATCCTTCTGCGCCGGCAAGGTGACGGTTGACCCGTCTGGCTTGCGCCCTTCGCGATCGACCTGATCGACTACTTGATAGTTGAGCCCGAGCTTTGAGGCGGCTTCCTCAAGCGTGCCTCCCGCCGCGAGCTCGTCCTCGACACGATCATGCTTGTCGAAGATGGCGCCCGAGGCGCGATCCTTTAGGATCCCCTTTTCGAGATCGGCCTTGGCGTCCTCAAAGCTTGGGATCTTGCCGGGTTCGATCTCCGTCACGCGGATCAGAACCACGCCGCCAAGCTTGCCGGTGATCGGCTCGCTTACGGCGTCTTTCTCCAACTTGAAGGCTTCCTCGGCGATCGTGGGATCGGCGAGGTCCTTGCGCGACACGATCCCCAGATCGATATCGGTTTCGCTCAAGCCCAGCTCCTTCGCGGCCTCGACGAAGTCCGTCCCCGACTCAATCTTGTCGGAGGCCTGCTTGGCGGCGTCCAGGTCGGGCAGGGCGATCTGTTGCACATGACGGCGCTCGGGCGCGCCGAGCGTGTCCTTCTTCGCCTCGTAGGTCGCCTTGAGGTCGGCTTCGGTGATGTTGATCTCGTCTTTGACGGTCTCAGGTGTCACCGCCAGAACACCGACCCTGCGATATTCCGGCTGCGTGAACGCAGCCTGATGGTTGTCGTAATATTTCTTCAGCTCCTCCTCTGTGGGCGTACCCACCACGGAAGCCGCGGATTTCGGCACGAGCACGTATTTCAGGATACGCCGCTCCTCGTTGAATTGGTTGAGCGCGTCAATCAACGCCTTGGGGCTGCTCGCCACCTCTCCAACCGTGACCAGGAGCTGACGCCTCAGGTTCTGTTCCCGCAGCGAATAGAGATAGCCCGCCTCGGTCATGCCGATATTGCGCAACGCCGCTTGGAAGGCGAGGGGGCTGAAATTCCCCGACCCATCCTGAAAGGACGGGTCCTTCATGATCTGCGCGAGCAGAGCATCGTCGCTGACGCCGAGGCCCAGATGCTTGGCATGCGTATCGACGGCCGCGCCGCCGATGAGGCGTTCCAGCACCCGCGTATCGAGACCGGCCGCGCGGGCTTCCTGCAAGCTCATGCTGCGTCCGGCCTGCTGGCTCATGGACCGCAGCACGTCTTGCTGCGCCCGCTGGTAGTCTTGCGGAGTGATGTCGGTATCGCCGACGCGGATCAAAGTTCGCTGGCCATAGCCCGTGAAGATGTCGGCGATGCCCCAAACGGCAAAGCTAACCACGAGGAGAGCGACCAGGATCAAACCGAGAGTTCTTGCCGCGCCTTTGCGCAATGTGTCGAGTGCCACGCCTCGAAAACCTTCTCTATCAATATTTGCCAAATCCACGCCGGCGTCCGATGTTAGGACCGTCCGGCGCGGCGCGCGCATCATAGGTAGCAAGCGCCAGCGCGGCAACACGCAGAAATACCGGAAAAACCGCTTTACGCGGACACCGTAAAGGCGCGAACGGGGGAAAAGGACGTGACCGCGATCAGGCCGCTTGTCGCCGGCAATTGGAAAATGAACGGCCTGGGGAGCGCGCTGGCCGAGTTGGTCGCCTTGCGCGCGCGCCTGGTTCAGGCCCCGGTCCCCGGGACCGATGTCATGGTCTGCCCGCCGGCGACGCTCCTAAGCCGGGCCGCCGAGGTCCTGGAAGGCTCCGGAATCGCGCTTGGCGCCCAGGATTGCCACCCTCTGACCTCCGGCGCCCACACGGGCGATATCTCCGCCGAAATGCTGGCCGATGCGGGCGCCTCGGCCGTCATCGTCGGCCATTCGGAGCGGCGCATCGACCACGGGGAACCCGACGCGCTGGTCAATGCCAAGGCCCTGGCTGCCTATCGGGCAGGCCTCACCGCCATCATCTGCATCGGCGAGACGGAGGCCCAACACCGCGACGGCAAGACTTTGGACGTCCTTCGCGGTCAGCTTCAAGGCTCGGTGCCGGAAGAGGCCCGCGCTGCGGATACCACCATCGCCTACGAGCCGGTTTGGGCCATCGGCTCCGGCCTCACCCCCACGCCCGCGGATGTGGCGGAAGTCCATGGCTTCATCCGCTCCGTCCTGGGCCAGCTGCTAGGGGAGGCGGAGAGCAGCGCCATGCGGATCCTCTATGGCGGATCGGTCAAGCCGGCCAACGCAGCCGACCTCCTCTTCGTGCCGGACGTGAACGGCGCCCTTGTGGGCGGGGCCAGCCTAAAGGCCTCCGATTTCTACGGAATCCTGTCAGTCTACTGTGACCCTCCGGCCACGTGAGAGGCCTGAAAACCTTGGGTCCGGGGTTGCAAATCAGATAGGCTTCGTCATTCTGCCGAAATGGTGAAGGCAGGGGGGACGACTTTCCTGATGCTAAAGCTAGGCCTCATCGCCATGGCGCTGCTTGTTGCAAGCGCGGCCGCGCCGTTCAGCCTCGGTGCGCGTGCCGAGCCGCTTGAGCGCGAGGAATGCAAAGAGCTTCAGACGCAAAAGCAGTCGCTCCTGACCCCCGACGTCAAAGCCGCCCTGACCCGTGGCCCGGACTGGGTCAAGGAGCATCTGTACGACCAGGATCATATTGAAAAGGTCCGGGAGTACCTGTCTGTCGAGGAAAAGGTGGCCTTCCGCTGCCGTACCAATGGTGTCCGTGTCCCCAAACCCATGCCGCCGCCGCCGCCCGACCGAAAGCCCCCCGTACCGACTTATCTGGTCGAGGGATCGCCCAAGGTTCTCGCCGGCGTTGCCGCCACGTCCTTCCTGCCCTTGCGCAAACCCTCTCTATCGGCGCCGCAGGCCGCCGAAGCCGGGGACACGGCAGAGGAGACGGTCGCGGCACCGGCCGGCGATATCGATGAGCCCGACACGACCACCACGGCCATGGACAGCGAAGAAACGGAACCAGGCCCTAGCCAAGCGGTAGCGGATTCGGATAAGACAGCGCCTCCTGAGAATAAGGCGACGCAATGAGTACTGTTCTTCTTCTGATTCACGTCATGATTGCCGTGGCGATGGTTGGCGTCATTCTGCTCCAACGCTCCGAGGGCGGTGCGCTCGGTATTGGTGGCAGCGGCGGTGGCGGTGGCGGTGGCTTCATGACCGGCCGCAGCGCCGGCAGTGCCTTGACCAAGGCAACGGCCATCCTGGCGGCTTGCTTCTTTCTGACCAGCATGAGCCTCTCGATTCTGGCCTCCCACCAGCGTGGCAGCACGCCGTCTATCCTCCCGTCCAGCGGTGGTGAGGGCGGGCTCACGCCACTTTCGATCCCCGCGACGCCGGCACCTGCGACGCCAGATACGCCTGCGGCCCCGCAAGCACCGCAGTCCGAATAGTTTTTCACAAGAAATCCTGCGCCATGACGTCTCCCCAGGCATGTTTGGGGGTACGCCTGGGCGCGGACTCGGTGTAGGGTCGAGGCCCATGGCGCGGTACGTTTTCATCACCGGCGGCGTGGTTTCCTCACTTGGCAAGGGGCTCGCATCGGCAGCACTCGGAGCGCTTTTGCAGGCGCGCGGCTTTCGCGTGCGTCTCTGCAAGCTCGACCCCTATCTGAATGTCGACCCGGGAACCATGAGCCCCTATCAGCACGGCGAGGTGTTCGTCACCGACGACGGTGCTGAGACCGATCTCGACCTCGGGCATTACGAGCGCTTTACCGGGCGCCCCGCGAGCCAGGCCGACAACATTACGACCGGCCGCATCTATCAGGAGATCATCGCCAAGGAACGGCGCGGCGACTATCTCGGCTCCACCGTCCAGGTCATTCCCCACGTCACCGACGCCATCAAGGAATTCGTCGTCACCGGCAATGAGGGCGTCGACTTTGTCCTGTGCGAGATCGGCGGCACGGTCGGCGATATCGAGGGCCTGCCCTTCTTCGAGGCCATCCGCCAACTCGGCAACGAACTGCCCCGCGGCGACAGCGCCTTCATCCATTTGACGCTCGTGCCGTTCATCCCGAGCGCGGGCGAACTGAAGACCAAGCCCACGCAGCACTCGGTCAAGGAACTGCGCTCCATCGGTATCCAGCCCGACGTCTTGCTGTGCCGAACCGACCGGCCGCTGCCGCCGGACGAACGGCGCAAGATCGCCCTGTTCTGCAATGTGCGGCCCGAAGCCGTGATTCAGGCGCTCGATGTCTCGAGCATCTACGACGTGCCGGTCGCCTATCACGAGGAAGGGCTCGACCGCGAATTGCTCGCGGCCTTCGGCATCACCGATGCGCCGGCGCCCGATCTTCGCATGTGGCAGGACATCTCCGAGACCATCGCCGAACCCGATGGCGAGGTGACCGTCGCCATCGTCGGCAAGTACACAGGGCTCAAGGACGCCTACAAATCCTTGAACGAAGCCCTGGTCCATGGCGGCATCGCCAACAAGGTGAAGGTCAATCTCGAATGGATCGAAGCGCAGATCTTCGAGAGCCAGGACGCCGCCGCCTACCTTGAGGACGTCAACGGCATTCTCGTGCCCGGCGGCTTCGGGGAGCGCGGCGCCGAAGGCAAGATCCACGCGGCCGGTTACGCCCGCAGGCGCAAGCTGCCCTATTTCGGCATCTGCTTCGGCATGCAGATGGCGGTGGTCGAGGTCGCACGCGATCTCGCCGGCATCGAGGGCGCAAGCTCGACCGAGTTCGGCCCGACCGAGGAGCCGGTGATCGGCCTCATGACCGAGTGGATGAAGGGCGAGGAGCTGGAGCGCCGGGAGCTGAACGGCAATCTCGGCGGCACCATGCGGCTCGGCGCGTTTGACGCGGTGCTCGCCAAGGGCAGCCAGGTCGCGGACATCTACGGCGACACGCACATCTCCGAGCGCCACCGCCACCGCTACGAGGTGAACATGCGCTACCGCAACAAGCTCGAAGCGGCGGGTTTGCGCTTCTCCGGGCTTTCTCCCGATGGCCTGCTGCCGGAGATCGTCGAGATTCCTGAGCATCCCTGGTTCGTCGGGGTGCAGTTCCACCCCGAGCTCAAGTCGCGGCCCTTCGCGCCGCACCCGCTGTTCAAGTCCTTCATCGGCGCCGCGGTGACGCAGAGCCGTCTCGTCTAATTTGCTGGCATTCAGAGGATGTCCGACACAGTCCGAAAAGGCGCCTGCGCCTGCGGCAAGGTGCGGGTCGAAGCGCGTGGCGCGCCCTACCGGGTCGGCGTGTGTCACTGCCTGACCTGCCGGAAGGCCCATGGCGCGGCGTTCAATCTCTACGCCGTGTTCCCACCCGAGGCCGTGAGCGTCGCAGGCGAGGTCATCGAATTCGCCAGTTCCGAGCACGCGCGGCGCTATGCGTGCCGCACTTGCGGCGCGCCGGTCTATTCGACCTACGGACGCGAGGATGAGTTCTACGTCTATCCAGGATCGCTCGACGAGCCCAGCGTCTTCGCGCCCACTTACGAACTCTGGACCATCCGCCGCGAAGCCTGGCTCCCTGTGTTCCCGAGCGTGAAGCACCGTTATGAGCGGAACCGCCCGCAATGGCGACGCCGGGAAGACTAGAGCTTCCCCGTTGACGCTACGGGGACGGAGGGCCATGGTCCGGCCAGGAAACACGCCATGAACGAAGCCATGAAGCCGGCACCTGCCGCCACCGTCGCCGTCGGAAACGCCAAGTTCGGCAACGACTTGCCGTTTGCCTTGATGGCGGGACCGTGCGTCTTGGAGAGCCGGGCGCACGCGCTCGAGACGGCCGCGGGCTTGAAGGAAATCGCCACCCGGCTGGGCCTCGGGCTCGTCTACAAATCCTCCTTCGACAAGGCGAACCGCACGAGCGTGACGAGCGCGCGCGGCCTCGGGCTGAAAGAAGCTCTACCCATCTTCGCCGAGATCCGGGACGTCACGGGGCTGCCTGTGGTCACCGACGTGCACGAGCCGGAGCAATGCGCCGCCGTGGCCGAAGCCGTCGACATGCTTCAGATCCCCGCCTTCCTCTGCCGCCAAACCGATCTTCTCGTGGCGGCCGCCAAGACGGGCAAGGCGGTCAACGTCAAGAAGGGGCAGTTTCTGGCGCCCTGGGACATGCGTCACGTGGTGGCGAAGGTGGTCGGCGCCGGCAACCCCAACGTGCTCGTTACCGAGCGCGGTGTGTCCTTCGGCTACAACACGCTCGTTTCCGACATGCGCGCGCTGCCCATCCTTGAAGAGATAGGCGCGCCGGTGATCTTCGATGCGACCCATTCGGTGCAGCAGCCGGGGGGACAGGGGGGCACGAGCGGCGGCGAGCGCCGCTTCGTGCCGGTGCTCGCGCGCGCCGCGGTTGCTGTGGGGGTGGCAGGGCTGTTCATCGAGACCCACCAGGATCCCGACCATGCGCCCTCCGACGGCCCCAATATGGTGCCGCTGAAAGATCTGGAATCGCTGCTCGGCGAATTGATCGATATCGATCGTCTGACCAAGCGCTCCGGACGCTCTCGCTAAACCCGAACGCCATCATCGCATGTCAGTGAGGCGGAGGGATAAGCTTCTCGGCCTCACCATCCCAGCGCCACAACGGGTCGTCGGTAAGATGTGTGCCGCCCCACCAGCGATCGACGCGATGATGCTCGGTCCAATCGGCGCCGCCGGCCAACACGGCCTTGCCGAGCGAGGTGAGAGTCAGCCGGCTCGTGACATAGGCCTTGGCAAGCTCGGGATCCTGACGCTGGAACGGCGCGGCCTCGAGCCCCGCGATCAGCGGCTCCTCGGCAAGCGCGAGACCATCCAGCAATTTCCAGAAGCTCCAATCGCCCAGGAACTCGGCGTCTTCCATTTTCTGGACGGCGATGAACAGCGCGATCGCGGTGACCGACTCGCCGCCTTCAATGGTCGCGAGCATCTGCCGCTCCGTGCGTGACAGGCCGTCCGTCCCCGGCAACTCCTCCAACATACGGATCACAGCCGCGCGCAAGAAGGGCAAGGCGGAGAGGTCCTGTTTGAGAAGTCCCGCCCACGCCTCCGGCGTCGGCTGCCGAAGCGCGGCCCAGGCCCGCTTCGCAAGATCGAGCTGGGCTTGGGTGACGGACCTCGCGGTCGCCGCAAGGTCGGAAATCGCCTCCGGTTCCAGGCGCCCAATATAGTCGTCCACCTGGACGAGCAGCAGCGTTCCGGCCTCGCGCGGATTGGCTGCGAACCAATCGAGAATTTGGAGCAATTGGAGCTGGTCGTAGAGGTCGTGCTCGAACCACAGCACCACGCGGTCGAACTCGCCGCTCAGGGTCAGACCGCGGTCCCGAGCGGTGAGCTCAAACTCGATAGCACCGATATCGCCACCGCCGGCGCCGGCCAAATACTCGACCCGCGCCGCGGTCAGGTCCGCGAGCGCATCCGTAAGCGGCACGGGGCCTTCGTGCAGCACGTCGCGCCAAGGCAGAACCTCCGCCCCTTGAAGCACGCGGCGAAGTAATTCGCCGGCCGCGTCGCCGTTGGTGATAACGAGATCGACCGTGACGTCACCCGCGTCCGCGATACGGCGCGACGCCCTGATCCGGAATCCATAACCCCTCAGGCGGCGTGCCGTGCTGCCAGAACACGTCGATGGGCATGCCGCCGCGCGGGTACCAATACCCGCCGATGCGAAGCCAGGACGGCTCGATCAGATCGACGATCCGCTTGCCGACGGTGAGCGTCGCATCCTCGTGGAAGGCGGATGCATTGCGGAAGCTCGCCAGGAACAGCTTGAACGACTTCGACTCCAACAGCCACGGACCCGGCGCATAGTCGACCACGAGATGGGCGAAATCCGGCTGACCGGTGACCGGGCAGAGGCAGGTGAATTCAGGCGCGGTGAATCGCGCCACATAGGCGGTGTCGGCATGCGGATTGGGCACGCGTTCGAGCTCGGCCTCGTCCGGCGAACCAGGGACGGGCGTCTCGTGCCCAAGCTGCCGTAAGCCTGTGATTTTGCGGGTCATCGTCTACTCCGCCGCAAGCCGCATCGGCGGCCCATGATAGACGCAGCCCTCGTGGCAAGAATCCCGTGCAACCACGATCTCGGCAAGGCCGGGGAGGCGATTGTGCAAGCGGTCCCAAAGCCATATCGCGATCCGCTCCAGCGTGGGAAATTGCAGGCCCTCCACATCGTTCAGCATGCGATGGTCCAACGCATCGCGGGCGTCCGCCACGGCGGCTTCCAGATCATCGAAATGCACGATGATGCCGGTGGCCTCGTCGGGCTCGCCGTCCACGGTCACGCGCGCGCGGAACGAATGTCCGTGCACCCGTGAATTCGGGTGGCCGGGCGGGGCCGACGGCAGAAAATGCGCCGCCTCGAAGAAGAATTCCTTGTAGATACGCATGGGGCTGTTTAGGCGATTTCGCGTGGCGCGGCCAGGGTTTGTGACCCTCTAAGGGTTAAGGCAGGCCGAGCAATTTATGGGTCTGCAGGCTCAACCGCCATTTAGGATGGGCCAGGCAGTAATCAACAGCGGCGCGCACATTTGCCGGATCGCCGGACCCATCGTCGAGCGGCTGCAACAGGAAGTGGGTGAAGTTCAGCGCCTGAACCTCTTCCGGCCACAGCCTGTCTTGCGGATAGACCAGCTTCAGCTCATCGCCCGAGCGCTGCCGCAAGGGCGCGCCCGCCTTGGGGCTCACACACACCCAGTCGATCGCGGGAAGCACGGGCAGCGTGCCATTGGTCTCGATGGCCACCTCGAAGCCAGCCGTGTGAAACGCCGCGACCAGCGCCTCGTCCACTTGCAGCATGGGCTCGCCACCAGTCAGCACCACGAAGGGTGGGGTGCCGGAATTGCCGCACCACGTCTCCCGGCAAGCCCGCGCCAAGCGATCGGCCGCGGCATATTTGCCGCCGCCGGGTCCGTCCGTCCCGACAAAGTCGGTGTCGCAGAAATTGCAGGTTGCGTCGGCCCGGTCTTCCTCGCGGCCTGACCAGAGATTGCAGCCCGCGAAACGGCAGAACACGGCCGGACGCCCGGCCTGGGCGCCTTCGCCTTGCAGCGTGTAGTAGATTTCCTTGACCGCGTACATGGCCCAGAAATTGGTCCTTTCCACTTGCCGACGCAAGACGCGCGCGGCGGCCAAAAGCAAATCGCCCGGCACGAGGCCGGGCGATGCAGGCAATTCATGTGAAGATTTCTACTCCGCCTTCGTCTCCCCAGGCGGCGTATAGCGTCCCGGAATGACCTTCTCCGGTGGATTGGACCCTTCCGGATTGATCGACCGAATGAAGGAGACAATCTTCCAGAGATGGTCGGACGTCTTGATGACGTGTCCCATTTCCGGCATCGGCGCCTTCACGGTGCCCCACTGAATGCGCGTGAAGCCCGACTCCTCCAACGCCTTGGAGCCCATCGAGATGAGCCGGAACAGCACGTCATCGGTGTTGCCCCAGAACCAGACACCCTGGCTCAGCGCAGGGCAGAAGCCGCCGCCGCCGCCGCCGCCATGACACTCGTTACAGCCCGGCAGGCGGAACTGCTTAACGAGATAATCCTCAGGCGAGTCGGCCACCAGCTTCTTCCAGTCGTAGGGATTGTGCAGACCGCCCGGCGGCACTTGCTTTACCAACTCCAGAGGCGGTGTTTCGTCGCCCTCCTTGCAGCAAAGGTCTTCCCCAGCCGCAGCCGCTTCGTCCGCGGCGCCAGCCGCTTCGCCCTCCATCTCAGCGGCTTCCTCTTCAGCAGCAGCCGCTTCTGACTTGGTCTCAGCGGCTTCCTCTTCGGCGGTGGGCGTATCGTCGGCGGCAGCGACTTCGGACGGTGGTTCGTCTGCCGGCTTCGAGACTGCGTCCTCAGCGGCTTCGGCTGGCGCGGCATCCATGGCTTCAGAGGATTCCTCCTCCATGGCGCCGGCAGGCTTCGCGTCAGCGACCTTGGCGGGTGCTTCTTCCGCGGACTCCGACGGCTCCGCCTGCGCGACCTCCGACGTCATCTCCTGCTCGACGTCCGCCTGAGCAATTCTTTCTTGGAATGGCTTGCTCGTCACCACGGCTAACCCAACGATGAAGAGGCCAGCCACCAGCAGGCCAAGCATCGTCATCCACGAACTTCGTTTCCCTTGATCCATCAATACCCCCATTGAGCAACAGTCCTCGGCCGAAATCGGCCAGGACGAACGGTTTTCTATATCACGTCCGGGCGGCATCTTTGGCGAGGCCCCCACGGAAGTCAAAAAGCAATCGCCCGGCTCTTTGGGCCGGGCGATGCTCTCAGGTCTGTACCGTCCGGCTGATTAGCAGGGTCCGTTGTTCACGATCGTATTCCGCCGAACGAGATATTCTTGAAAGGCAGCCTCCTTCGAGGTCTTGCGGCACCAGCTATAGTGGCCGTCATACCAATTATGCCACCGGAACCCGGAGCATCCGCGGTTCAGCACCTGCATCTTGGTGGACTGCTGCACGGCAGTCCGGGCATAGTCCTTACACAGCTGGCTCGGCGCGGCCATCGCACCGGTGGTCACGGCGGCGCCCATCAGGGCGGCAACGGAAATCAGAACAATTCGGTTCAGCTTGGTCATGGCTTTCTCCAGTCGTTCAACGCCATCCCCGAGCCTCGGATAACTCCGTTTTTCACTCGGTTTATGGAGAAAGGATTCCCACAACCCGGCTGAACCCGTTTTGAACCGCAGGTTGTCTGACGTTCATGTTCAATCGAGGGGCGCGGCAAGAGCGCGAGAGCGACGTGAACGAGATCAGCGAGCAACCGACGGCGAGCGCACGCTAAGCTTCCCTTGACCCCCGATGCCTTCGCGCCATTCCCAATAGCCTCTGGCGCGGAGCTCGCAGGCCGGACACTCGCCGCAACCGTAGCCCCAATCGTAGCGCGTGCCGCGCTCGCCCTGGTAGCAGGTGTGGGTTTGCTCGATCACCAGCGTCACCAACGCATCGCCACCGAGTTCCTGGGCGAGCGCCCAAGTCTCCGCCTTCGAGCGCGACATCAGCGGCGTCTCGATCTCAAACGGCACGTCAGTGCCGAGCCGGATCGTCTCCTGCAGCGACCGCAAGGTGGCGTCCCGGCAATCGGGATAGCCGGAAAAATCCGTCTCACACATGCCGCCGACGAGCCGATGCAAACCGCGCCGGTAGCCGAGCGCGGCGGCATAAACGAAGAACACCAGGTTGCGTCCGGGCACGAAGGTCGAAGGCAGGCCGGACTCCAGCATGACGATGTCGGAATCCGAGGTGAGGGATGTCTCGCCAATGGCGCCAAAACTGGAAATGTCGAGCATGCGGTCCGGGCCGAGACGTTCGCCCCATTGGGGGAAGCGGCGGGCGATGTCGGCACGCACGCGGCCGCGGCAGTCGAGCTCGATGCCGTGACGCTGGCCGTAGTTGAAGCCGACCGTCTCCACCCGGTCGTAACGGTCGAGCGCGTAGGCGAGGCAGACGGTTGAATCCTGCCCGCCCGAAAACAGCACGAGAGCACCGTCAGCCGTCATCCGCTCAGAAGCTCCTGCCGTCGATGTGTTTTACGGGCAGCGCATCAAGATCGATATCGTCAAGGCAGCGTACATTGAGAGCGACCATTTCCGATCCGCCAGGCACTACGCCGCGCGCGAAGGAGGCGATCCCGCAGGTACCGCAGAACAGGTGGTGAATAACCTTCTTGTTGAATTGGTAATCGCTGAGGTCATCGCCGCCTGAAAGCAGCGTGAATTGCTGTTCCGGCACAAAACTCAAGAGCGAGCCGCGCTTCTGGCACATCGAGCAATTGCACGACATCACCTCGTTGATATCGGCCTCAACCTCGTAGCGAACGGCGCCGCAATGGCACCCGCCGGTATGCTTGCTCATGCGAACATCCTCGCTTGCAACATTGGAGTGGAACACCTGAGGCCGATATACACCTTCCGCTCGCGGGCCGCCTAGGCTAAGACGGCCCAAAATGCGTTAGGGGGGACCCGTATGACAGCCATTGCCACCATTATCGGCCGTGAAATCCTGGATAGCCGCGGCAATCCGACCGTCGAGGTCGATGTCGTGCTCGAGGACGGCCATCACGGCCGCGCGGCCGTGCCGTCGGGCGCGTCGACCGGCGCGCATGAGGCCCATGAGCTTCGCGACGGCGGCCCCCGCTATGGTGGCAAGGGTGTGCTGAAGGCCGTGGAGGCGGTGAACGGCGAGATCCGCAGGGCGCTCGACGGCTTCGACGCCGACGATCAGCGCGGCCTCGATCAGCTCCTCTGCGACCTCGACGGCACCGAGAACAAGAAGCGCCTCGGCGCCAATGCCATTCTCGGCGTGTCGCTCGCCAACGCCAAGGCGGCGGCGGAGTCCCACGAGCAACCGCTTTACCGCTATCTCGGCGGCGAGGAGGCGACGCTGCTGCCCGTGCCGATGATGAACATCGTCAATGGCGGCATGCACGCCGACAACCCCATCGACTTCCAGGAGTTCATGATCGTGCCGGTGGGTGCGCCGAGCATCGCCGAGGCCGTGCGCATGGGCGCCGAGGTGTTTCATACCCTCAAGAAGGCCCTCCATGACGCAGGCTACGGCACGGCGGTCGGCGACGAGGGCGGCTTTGCGCCCAATATCGAATCCACGCGCGCCGCTCTGGATTTCGTCATGGGGGCGATCACCACGGCCGGCTATCAACCCGGCAAGGACATGTATCTCGCCCTCGACGTGGCGGCGACGGAGTTCTTCAAGGACGGAAGTTACGTGCTCGCAGGCGAGAACCGCACCCTGACTTCTAAAGAGATGGCGGACTATCTCGCCGATCTCGTCTCCAGCTATCCGATTTTCTCCATCGAGGACGGCATGTCGGAGGACGATTGGGAGGGTTGGCGCATCCTCACCGAAGCGATCGGCGATCGCGTGCAGCTCGTCGGCGACGACCTCTTCGTCACTAACGTCACCCGACTGAAAGAGGGCATCGACAAGCACATCGCCAATGCCATCCTCATCAAGGTCAATCAGATCGGCACGCTGTCCGAAACGCTGGATGCGGTGCGCATGGCCCATGATGCGGACTACGCCGCGGTGATGTCCCACCGCTCCGGCGAAACCGAAGACACCACGATCGCCGATCTCGCCGTCGCCACCAATTGCGGGCAGATCAAGACGGGCTCGCTCGCCCGCTCGGACCGGGTGGCGAAGTACAACCAGCTCATCCGCATCGAGGAGGAGCTTGGCCCCCGCGCCCGCTATGCCGGGGCCGCGGTACTGAAACGCTAAGAAGCGCGACCATAGTAACCGCCGCTTAACCACTCCCAACCGATCCTCGCGATTCGCGGCGCGGGGAGGGGACATGCGGTTTACGGCGTTTATCTTTCCACTGCTTGCCTTGAGCGCGGGCGGGTATTTCGGCTACCACCTGCAAAACGGTGATCACGGCCTGAATTCCCGCACCGAACTCCAGCGCCGTGTCGACGTGCTCGAAGGCGAGCTCGCCGGGCTGAGTGAGGTGCGCCAACGGATCGAGCGTGACGTCGCGCTGCTGCGGCCGGAGAGCCTAGACCCGGACATGCTGGACGAGCGGGCCCGCGCCATCCTGAACCTCGCCCATCCCGACGATCTCATCATGATGAAGCGCCGCGAGCCGGATCCGACCGGCCCCTTGACCAAGCGCTGACCGCGCTTACCCATCGCGCTCAGGCGCCGCACGCCTAAACTTCCAGCCTGCTTTGAACTCGTGCTAGCTTTTGCGCGCGCGCGTAAGCTTTGAGTCGTAGGAGGCCGGAGTGACCAGCCCAAGCTTGACACCGGGAGCCACCAATTTCTGGTTGGATCAGGCGCGCGAGCGGCAGGCCGCCGAGGCCAAGAAGCCGCGCCTCACCCCGGACGAGGAGCTCGATGCCTATCGCAGCATGCTGTTGATCCGCCGCTTCGAGGAGAAGGCGGGACAGCTTTACGGCATGGGCTTCGTCGGCGGCTTCTGCCACCTCTATATCGGCCAGGAAGCCGTCGTCACCGGCATGATGTTGGCCAAGCGGGACGGCGATCAGGTCATCACCGCCTATCGCGACCACGGCCATATGCTCAGCGCCGGCATGGACCCGAAAGGCGTCATGGCGGAGCTCACGGGGCGGCGCAGCGGCTACTCCAAGGGCAAGGGCGGCTCCATGCACATGTTCTCCGTCGAGACGCAATTCTACGGCGGCCACGGCATTGTCGGCACACCGGCGCCGCTCGGTTCGGGCCTCGCCTTCGCCAACAAATATCGCGGCAATGATCACGTGTGCCTCACCTTCTTCGGCGAGGGCGCGGCCAATCAGGGGCAGGTCTACGAGAGCTTCAACATGGCCTCGTTGTGGAAGTTGCCGGTCGTCTACATCATCGAGAACAACCACTACGCCATGGGCACGGCGGTGGAACGCGCCACCGCACAGGCCGAAGAGCTGTATCACCGGGGGCTCGCCTTCGGCATCCCGGGCGAGCAGGTCGACGGTATGGACGTGGCGGCGGTGAAAGCTGCCGGGATGCGGGCGCTTGAACACGCCCGAAGCGGCAAGGGCCCCATGATCCTCGAAGCCCTGACCTACCGCTATCGCGGCCATTCCATGTCCGACCCGGCGAAATACCGGACGCGCGAGGAGGTGAAGGACATGCGCCAGCATCACGATCCTATCGAGCTGGTGCACCAGCGCCTCATTGAGGCGGGCCGCGACGAGGACGAGTTGAAGGCCATCGACCGGGACATCCGCGCCATCGTCAACGAGGCGGCGGATTTCGCGCAAAACGATTCCGAGCCCGACCCGGACGAGTTGTGGACCGACGTGGTAGCGACGTGAGTCTGGGTTCCTGATGCCGACGGAAATTCTCATGCCCGCCCTCTCGCCCACCATGGAGGAGGGTACGCTCGCCAAATGGCATGTGCGCGAGGGCGACGCGGTGCAAACCGGCGACGTGATCGCCGAGATCGAAACCGATAAGGCAACCATGGAAGTGGAAGCCATCGACGACGGCACCATGGGCAAGATCCTGGTGGCCGAAGGCACCGAGCACATCCCGGTCAACAAGCCCATCGCGCTGCTGCTGGCGGAAGGGGAGGATACTGGAACCAACGCCGCAGCAAGCGCCACCTCTTCCCAGAGGGGAGAGGTGGAAGAGGCACCTGCCGATTCGTTCGGCGCCAAAGAGCCCAGCCCCCAGGGGCCCAGCACCGAGGAGCCCAGCCCCGAAGAACCAGCGCCGGATTTCGGCGAGACAGAACCGCTTGTCGAGGAGGCGCCCGCCGGCCCGCAAGACGCGCCGCGAGAGACGGCGCCCGAGCCCGAGATCGAACCTGGCACCGAGATGGTCACCATGACCGTGCGCGAGGCCTTGCGCGACGCCATGGCCGAGGAGATGCGCCGCGACGGCGACGTCTTTGTCATGGGTGAAGAGGTCGCCGAGTATCAAGGCGCCTACAAGATCACCCAAGGCCTACTCGAAGAGTTCGGCGCACGCCGCGTCATAGACACGCCCATCACCGAGTACGGCTTTGCCGGAGTCGGTGTCGGCGCGGCGTTTGCGGGCTTGCGCCCTATCGTGGAGTTCATGACCTGGAACTTCGCCATGCAGGCCATCGACCACATCGTCAACTCCTCCGCCAAGACGCTCTATATGTCCGGCGGGCAAATGCATTGCCCCATCGTGTTCCGCGGAGCCAATGGGGCGGCCGCCCGCGTCGCCGCCCAGCACAGCCAGGACTATTCGTCCTGGTATGCCCATGTGCCCGGGCTGAAAGTGATCGCGCCGTACACGGCGGCCGACGCCAAAGGCCTGCTCAAGGCCGCCATCCGCGACAACAGCCCGGTGATTTTTCTCGAAAATGAAATTCTCTACGGTCAAAGCTTCGAGGTGCCGAAGCGCGACGACTTCGTGCTGCCCATCGGCAGAGCGCGCATCGCCCGGGCAGGCGCCGACGTGACGCTCGTCTCCTATTCGCGTGGGCTGGCTTACACGCTTCAGGCCGCGGAACAGCTGGCGGGCGAAGGCATCGAGGCCGAGGTCGTCGATTTGCGCACCTTGCGGCCGCTCGACATCGCCACCGTCGTCGCCTCGGTGAAGAAGACCAACCGCCTCGTCACCGTCGAGGAGGGCTGGCCGATCTGCTCCATCGGCTCGGAGATCTGTTCGCAAGTCACCACGCTTGCCTTCGACTATCTCGATGCGCCGCCGACCAAGATCACCGGCGCCGACGTGCCAATGCCCTACGCGGCCAATCTCGAAAAGCTGGCCCTGCCGTCCGTCGACTTGGTGGTGAAGGTGGCGAAAGCCGTCTGTTACCGGGAGTAGGGGCGATGGCGGAGAACACGACAGGGCACGACCAAGAAGGCCCCCAGCATGTCATGGACCGCATCGCCGAGCAGATCCGCGCCAACGGCAACGGCCATGCGAGGGGTAGCCAGGAAACGCGTGTCTTCGCTTCGCCCTTGGCCCGGCGGATCGCCCGCGAGCGCGGCATTGATCTCGCCCAGCTCGACGGTTCAGGCCCTCATGGCCGCATCGTGCTTCGCGACGTCGAGCACGCCGAGCCTGAAGCCGCACCCGCCGAAGAAGCCAAAGGCGCGGAAACGCCGTCGCAGGACGCGCCGTCCCGCGGCGAGATCATGCGCGCGCCCACAACGCCCACGGCCCAGGGGCTCTCGGATACCCAAGTGCTGGCGATGTACCAGCCCGGCACCTATGAGTTGGTGCCCCACGACACCATGCGCCGCTTCATCGCCGAGCGGTTGACGCTCGCCAAGCAGACCATCCCGCATTTTTATCTGAGCATCGAGTGTGAGCTCGATGCGCTGCTTGCCGCGCGCAAACGCCTCAACGACATGGCGCCGGAGGACGGCCCGCGCCGCTTCAAGCTCTCGGTCAACGACTTCATCATCAAGGCCATGGCCATGGCGCTGCAAACCGTACGGCACGCCAATGCCACCTGGACGGAAGAGGGCATCTTGTACCATCGCGCCTCCGACATCGCCGTCGCCGTGGCGCTCGAAGGCGGCGGGCTGCACACGCCGGTGATCCGCGATGCCGAAGTCAAGAGCCTGTCGGAGATCTCCAACGAGATGCGCGATCTCGCGGCGCGCGCCCGCTCCAAACGCCTCGCGCCGCATGAATACCAAGGCGGCTCCACCTCCATCTCCAATCTCGGCATGTATGGCATCGACAGCTTCGAGGCGGTGATCAATCCGCCGCAGGCCTCGATCCTGGCGGTGGGCCGGGCCGAGAAGAAGCCGGTGATCAAGGACGATGCGGTCAAGATCGCCACCATGATGAGCGTGACGCTGTCCGTCGATCACCGCGTCATCGACGGCGCGCTCGGCGCCGAGCTGCTCGCCGCCTTCAAGGCCTATCTCGAAGACCCCGTCACGATGTTGGTGTAGGCGCGGTCAGCGCTCGCCGTCCACAAAGCCATCGTCCAGGAAATCCAGATTGGACGTGAGAGTGACCCCGCTCGGCGCGGCGAGGTCTTGAGTGAGGTCTTGAGTGAGGTCTTGGCCCCGTTGCACGATTTCGCCGCCGAAACGCGCGGCAAGTGCATCGACGGCGACCTCGAGTTGCCGCCTCCGGCCAAAATTATCGAACAGAGCGGTCTGGGCGTTTCTCCCCGCCGGCGCGAGATCGTAGGCGGCCATGCCCACCAGCCGGAACGGACCGGGGTGCTTGAAGGCGTCGAGCAGGTCCACACCGACAATATAGAGCTGCTCCGCCACATCGGTCGGCTCAGGTAGAAGCTGCTGCCGGGTCAGGCTCTGGAAGTTCGCCGACTTGAGCTTGACGGCGACACCGGACGCGACCAGCCCCTTCGCGCGCAGGCGCCGGGCGATCTTGTCGGCCGAGCGGCGCAAATGCAGCTTGATCTCATCCTTGTCGCGCACGTCGCGCGCCAGCGTGTTTTCCGAGCCGATGCTTTTCGACTTTCTGTGGGCCTCCACGCGGCGGGGGTCTTGCGCCTGGGCCAGCGTATGGAAGTGGATACCAAGCTTGCCGAGCCTGTCAGCGAGAACTCTGGGATCGGCGGCCGCGACGTCGCCGATGGTGCGCAAGCCCAGCGCCAGGAGCCGGGGCTCGGTCTTCTCGCCCGCGCCCCACAGGCGCGACACCGGCATGGGCGCCAGCCACGCCTTGGCCGTCTCGGGCGGAACCACCGTGAGGCCGTCGGGCTTTTGATAGGCGCTCGCGACCTTGGCCACATATTTCGTGGCGGAGATCCCGACCGATGCGGACAAGCCGCCGGTCGCCGCGCGCACGGCTTCTTTCAGGCGGAGCCCCATGGTCCGTGGATCGCCGAACAGCCGCTCCGCGCCGGTCATGTCGATAAACGCCTCATCGAGGCTCAACGGTTCGACCTCGGGGGAGAATTCGCCAAACACGCGCATGATCGCGGCGGAGATTTCTTGGTACCGCTCGAAGCGCGGCGGCACGATGACGGCGCTCGGGCACAGACGGCGCGCCTTTGCCATCGGCATCGCGCTGCCGACCCCGAACGGCCGCGCCTCATAGCTCGCGGTCAGCACGACGCCCCGGGCGCTCGCCGAACCCACGAGGAGGGGTCTGCCCCGCAAATTCGGGTCGTCGAGCTGCTCCACGGCCGCGTAGAACGCATCCATGTCGGCGTGGGCGACGATCCGCGGCCAATCTGTCTCTGAGCGACTCATGCCGCGACGAGTTTAGACCAACAGAGGCGAGATTTGCCGGGCGTGGCCACATGCTATCAAATGGGATTTCACCAGCCCGCCGAAACCAAATTCCAGGACGCCCCCATGACGCCGACCATTCGGCCCGCGACGCTCAACGATACGTCCGCGCTCGCGGTGCTCATCGACATCGCCGGCGAGGGCATGCCCAACGCCATGTGGCGTGATTTGGCCGCGCCCGGCCAATCCACGCTCGAAGTGGGACGTGGGCGGGCGCGCCGGGAGGAGGGCGGCTTCTCCTATCGCCACGCTTTCATGGCCGAGGCCGCGGGCGAGGTCGCCGGGTGCCTGGTCGGCTACCCCCTCGACGACCCCTACGAGCTGACCGGCCTCGACGAAATGCCGGATCTGGTGCGGCCGCTTGTCCGCCTCGAAGCACAAGCCCCAGGCTCGTGGTACGTGAATGTGCTCGCCACCTTCCCCGAGTTTCGCGGGCAAGGCATCGGCACAAAGTTGTTGGCGCAAGCCGCCGCCGAGGGGCGAAAGCGGCATGCGCCCGCCATGAGCGTCATCGTCGGCAGCTGGAATGCGGGCGCGGCGCGGCTCTATGCCCGCGCGGGCTACGCGGAGATCGCGCGCGAGCACGCCGTCGTACCGCCGGGCTTTTCAGATCTTGGCGACTGGAGTCTCATGGTACAGTCGCTCCGCTGAAGCGCCCGGGAGAGAGTCATGGCGCGCCTGCGTCTGGTTCTCATGGCCCTTCTCGCCGGCGCGGCGTCGCTCGCCGCCGGTCTTGCCGTCTATTGGCTGACGGCGATGATGCCCTGTCGCGGCGAAGGCTTGGCCTGCAATATCGACGACGCCATCGGCGGCTACGGCGCAATGATCTGGGCCGGCCTTGGCGTCGCCGTTTTCGGCATCGCGTTGCTGTTCACCAACAGGCGCAAGGCGCTCACGGTCGCCGCGCTCTTGCTTGTCGCCCCTTTGATTATCTTTGTGGGCGGCGACTTGCTGCAGGGCTGGCGCTATGTCGGAGTCTACCCGTATGGGGATTTGCGCTCGTTTATCTCAAAGTTCCTGCCACCGGCCGCGGTCGTCCTCGTGCAGTATTCAATCCTACGCTTAGCTCTGGCCCGGTGGATGGGTTAGCCTGCCGCCATGAGCGACACCGAATTCGATCTCGTGGTGATCGGCGCCGGCCCCGGCGGCTATGTCGCCGCCATCCGCGCCGCGCAGCTCGGCATGAAATGCGCCATCGTCGAGCGCGACCGCCTCGGCGGTATCTGCCTCAACTGGGGCTGCATCCCCACCAAGGCGCTGCTCCGCACTGCGGAAGTCTATCACCTTATGCAGAATGCGGAGTCCTTCGGACTGCGCGCGGAGAATATCGGCTTCGACCTCGCCAAGGTCATCGCGCGCAGCCGCAAGGTCGCCGAGAAACTGTCGGGCGGCGTGGCCTATCTCATGAAGAAGAACGGCATCGCCGTGATCGACGGCACCGCAAAGCTCGAAGGGCAGGGACGTATCGCCATCACCGGCAAGGATGGCACGACGCTGCCCGCCATCTCCGCCAAGCACATCATCATCGCCACCGGTGCGCGCGCCAAGACGCTTCCAGGGCTCGAACCCGACGGCAAGCGTGTGTGGACCTACAAGGAGGCGATGGTCCCGGAGCGTTTCCCAAGCGCGTTGCTGATCGTCGGCTCCGGCGCCATCGGCATCGAGTTCGCAAGCTTCTACCGCACCCTCGGGGCACAAGTGACCGTGGTCGAGGTGCTGGACCGCATCCTGCCGGCCGAGGACGAGGAGATCTCGCGGTTAGCCCACAAAGCCTTCGCCAAGCAAGGCATCGTGCTCCGGACCGGCACCACCGTGGATCGGCTTGTCACCACCGATGACGGTGTCACGGTAACGCTAAAGACCCGCGACGGCGCCACGGTCGAAGGCACCGTCGACCGGGTCATTCTCGCCGTAGGCATCACCGGCAACGTGGAAGGGCTCGGTCTCGAACAGCAGGGCATCGAAATCGAGAACGGCCACATCGTCGTCGACGAATGGTACGGCACCGGTATCCCCGGTCTGTATGCCATCGGTGACGTGGTGGGGCCGCCATGGCTCGCGCACAAGGCGATGCACGAAGGCGTCCTGTGCGTGGAGAGGATCGCCGGCGTCGAAGACGTTCACCCGATGGACAAGACGAACATCCCGGCCTGCACCTATTGCGCACCGCAAGTGGCCAGTCTCGGCTTGAGCGAAGCCGCGGCGCGCGAGGCGGGCCACGAAATAAAAATTGGCCGCTATCCCTATTCGGCCAACGGCAAGGCCCTTGCCATGGGCGAGACGGAAGGCCTGGTGAAAACGATTTTCGATGCAAAGACAGGGGCTTTGCTCGGCGCGCACATGATCGGCGCTGAGGTCACCGAGCTCATTCAGGGCTTCGCCATCGGCAAGACCCTCGAAACCACCGAGGCGGAATTGATCGCGACCATCTTCCCCCATCCGACATTGTCGGAGATGATGCACGAATCGGTGCTCGACGCCTTCGGGCGCGCCCTCCACATCTAGTCCGTCCCAGTCGCGGAGCGCTATCGAGCCCAGCCAACAATGGGAGGACCACTATGAGCCTACTAATTTTTCTTGTTATTGGCCTGATTGCGGGCGTGCTCGCCTCTTACATCATGGGGCGGCGACAAGATCTCCTGATCAACCTGCTCATCGGTATTATCGGTGCCGTGGTCGGCGGTCTGCTGGCCGGCCTGCTTGGCATCGCCGCCTACGGACTGATCGGGCAGATTATTATCGCCACGATCGGCGCGGTAATCTGCCTCTGGGTGTGGCAACGCATACGCTGAGCACACCAGCGGCACAGAAGAGAGGAGGCTACGAATGGAAGGTCATGGCCTATTGTCCATGCCGGGGGTCGGCTTCATCGGCATGCTGATTATCGGCCTTATCGCCGGTTACATCGCCGAGAAGGTGACATCCAGCGATCACGGGATGCTCACCAATCTACTGGTCGGCATCGCCGGCTCGTTCGTCGGCGGCACGCTCGCCGGACTCTTGAGAATCGAGTTCTATGGCTGGATCGGTAATCTCATCGTCGCGTCCATTGGCGCGATCCTGCTGATCTGGATCTGGCGGAAGGTCACGGGCGGCGAGGCAAGCTAAGCGTACGCATGGTGACAGTGCTCGATACGATTCATGAGGTGAAGGCGCGGCCGCGCCATCCCGAAAAGGCGCGGCTGCCCGACACTCCCGTCATGCCCAAGCCGCCGTGGATCCGGGTCAAGGCGCCCGGCGCGCGCGCGTTCGATGCAACGCGCAAGACCTTGCGCGCCCATCGCCTGCATACGGTCTGCGAGGAAGCGGCCTGTCCCAATATCGGCGAATGTTGGGACAAGCGCCACGCCACGGTGATGATCCTGGGCGATGTCTGCACGCGGGCTTGCGCCTTCTGCAACGTGGCCACGGGCAAGCCGGGCGCGCTCGACCCGGACGAGCCTAGCCGCGTCGGCGACGCCATCGCGGCGCTCGCGCTCAACCACGTCGTCATCACCTCGGTTGACCGCGACGATCTCGCGGACGGCGGCGCGGCGCATTTCGCGCGCACCATCGCCGCCATCAGGCAAGCCTCACCCCAGACGACCATCGAGGTTCTGACGCCCGACTTCATGCGCAAAGAAGGTGCGCTTCAGACCGTCATCGAAGCCCGTCCCGACGTGTTCAATCACAACGTCGAAACGGTTCCTTCGCTTTACCGGCAGATCCGTCCGGGTGCGGACTATCGGCATTCGCTGGCACTGCTGAAGGATGCCAAGCGGCTCGATCCGATAATCTTCACCAAGTCCGGCATCATGGTGGGGCTTGGCGAGAACGACGACGAGATCGAACGCGTCATGGATGATCTTCGTGCCGCGGACGTCGATTTCCTCACCATCGGCCAATATCTTCAGCCGACGCGGAAACATGCGGCCATAGACCGCTTTGTCACGCCCGAGACGTTCCAATCGTATGGGCGCATTGCCGGCGGCAAGGGATTTCTTCTGGTGGCCTCGAGCCCGCTGACCCGCTCTTCCTATCACGCCGCCGAGGATTTCGCGGCGCTCAAGGCCGCCCGCGAAGCCGCCATCGGCGCCTGAGGCGACATCCACGCATGCACGTTTTCGAGACCAAGCATCCCGTCGCCCATTCGGCGGACGATATGTATGTGCTGATCGCGCGCGTGGAGGACTATCCAAAATACCTGCCGCTCTGCGAAGCGCTCCAGGTCAACCGCCGGGACATGATCGACGGGAAGGAGGTCCTCGTTGCGACCATGCAGGTCGGCTACAAGCTCATCCGCGAACGCTTCACCACCAAGGTGACGCTCGATCCCGCGACGCGGACGATCTTCGTTGAATATCTCGACGGGCCGTTCTCGCATCTCGAAAACCGCTGGCGGTTCATCCCACGCGCCGAGGGCGGCTCGGATATCGATTTCTATATTGCCTATAGCTTTCGCTCGCGCCTGATCGAACGGGTCATGGGCGGGCTCTTCGACAAGGCCGTGCAGAAATACACGAGCGCCTTCGAGGCGCGCGCCGACACGGTCTACGGCAAGAAGACGATGGCGCACGCCTCACAGGAGCGAACGTAGTAGCGACAACGCCCGCTCGACGCTGCGCCGCCTGACCTCGGCCCGGCCGAGATCGCCGAATACCATGCGCTCATGATGCATCGGCCCGTCAGGGCGGCCGGCGGCGAAATGCACGAGCCCGACAGGCTTCTCGGGCGTGCCGCCACCTGGACCGGCAATGCCGGTAACAGCGACTGCAAGGCTCGCATTGGAATGGGTCAACGCGCCGCCTGCCATGGCGCGGGCGACATCCTCGCTCACCGCGCCATGCTTCTCGATCAACCAGTAGGGGACGCCCAGCATCTCGCTCTTGGCGGTGTTGGTGTAGGTGACGAAGCCCCGGTCAAAGACGTCCGACGAGCCGGGCACCGCCGTCAACGCCGCCGAGACGAGCCCCCCGGTGCAGGACTCCGCGGTGACGACGAGGTCGCCTCCGGCCCGGGCCAAATCGAGAATTTCCGCCGCGAGCGCTACCAGCCGTTCGTCGATATCGATCCGCTCCGTCATGGCAGGCGCACCGTCGCGCTGGCCATGGCCGCGATCCCTTCGCCGCGGCCGATAAAGCCAAGCCCCTCATTGGTGGTGGCCTTGACGCTCACCCGGTCGATATCGATGCCCAGCGTCCCGGCCATGGCGGCGCGCATGGCATCGCGATGAGGACCGATGCGCGGGGCCTCGCAGAGAAGCATCACGTCCACATGCACGATCACCCCGCCACGTGCCTTGATCTTGTCGGCGGCCGCCTTGAGAAAAATGTCGGACGCCGCGCCGCGCCAGCGCGCGTCGGTGGGCGGGAAATGCGTGCCGATATCGCCGTCGGCGATCGTCCCGAGCAGCGCGTCGGTGAGCGCATGAAGCCCCACATCGGCATCGCTATGACCGACAAGTTTCTTGGTGTGAGGGATCCGCACGCCGCACAAGATGACTGCGTCTCCGGGGCCGAGCGCATGCACGTCATAGCCGGAGCCGACCCGGACCGTACCGGCCATGCTTTCGCGTTCCGTCCGCAACATCTCGTCAGCGATCTTCAGATCCTCCGCCGTGGTCAGCTTTCGATTATGCTCGGAGCCTTCGACCAGCGCCACATCGAGGCCGAACCATTCGGCCACGGAGGCGTCGTCGGTGAAGTCCAGCGTGGAATCCTTGGCTGCCGCGCGATGCGCCGCAAGGATCGCATCGAACTTGAAGCCTTGCGGCGTCTGCGCCCGCCACAGCCCCGCGCGCGGCACCGTGCCGGCAACCCGTCCATCCTCGCCGCGCTTCAGCGTGTCTGTCACCGGCAAACAGGGGAGGGCGCCGACCTGGTCCTGAAGCGTGGCGATCACCCGGGAGATCAGGGTCTCGTCCACGAACGGCCGCGCCGCATCGTGGATCAGCACAATATCCGGCCGCGTCTCCTCCAGCGCCTCGAGCCCGGCGCGCACGCTGTCCTGCCGCCGCAACCCGCCCATAGCAGGGGCCATAAGGCGACCACTAAAAGTACGGCTTGCGTCCTCATAAAGCGCCATATCGTCCGGGTGGATAACCACCAGGATATCGGAGATGCCCGGATGTGCCGCAAATGCCGAAAGCGTATGCGCCAGCATCGCTTCGGTGCCGATCCGGCAATATTGTTTGGGTTGCGCGGCCTCGTCCGCTGCCCGCGCGCCGCGCCCGGCGGCCACGATCAGAGCCGCTCCCCTCACTGAGGAAGCCCCCGAAACCTGTAACAATTCCGGGATGTTTGGCTGTTAAGCCTCTTTGCAACATTATTGTTGCACTGCGGCAAAAGGAATATTGCTCCCACGTGAAAACCCTCGTATCGTGCCCAATAATAGTTCATGGGATGGTCATGCACAAAAAATATGCAAGCTGATCGGCCACCCTTCGCGCGGCCGCGAGGATATACACTTTGGGCGTCTCCACCAAAAAGCCCAGCGATCGTCGCAAGGCGGACCCTCCGTCGATTCCCTGCGACGCGTTGCTCGATACTTTGCCCCATCCGCTGCTCGTGATCGGCGAGGGGCTTGCCATCGAGTACGCCAATACGGCGGCCGAGGACTTCTTTCAAATGAGCGCCGGCGTTCTATGCCGTCACAGCCTTCCCGACGTGGTCGCCTTTGGCTGCCCGCTCATCGCTCTCGTGGAGCAGGTCCAACGGAACGGAACCACCGTCAACGAGTATGGCGTCGAACTCGGCTCTTTCCGATTCGAAGCGCCGAAGCTCGTCGACCTTTATGGCGGACCGCTCTCCGAATATCCTGACCGTGTCGTGGTCATGCTTCAACAGCGCACCATGGCGCAGATGATCGAACGCCAGCTCACCCATCGCGGCGCGGCGCGATCTGTTTCCGGTCTTGCCGCCGTACTCGCTCACGAGATCAAGAACCCGCTGTCTGGAATAAGGGGCGCCGCCCAACTCTTGGAGAGCGACCGCACCGATGGCGACCGCACGTTGACGCAGCTCATCTGCTCCGAGTCCGACCGCATCTGCAAGCTGGTCGACCGTATGGAGATCTTCGGCGACGAACGCCCCATCCAGCGCGAGGATGTGAACATTCACGATGTCCTCGACCACGTGAAGCAACTCGCCACCACCGGCTTCGCGCGGCACATCAAGATCGTGGAGAACTATGACCCCTCGCTGCCGCCAGTTCCAGGCAGCCGTGACAAGCTGGTCCAGGTCTTCCTCAATCTCGTCAAGAATGCCGCCGAGGCGATCGGCGAGGATCGCAACGATGGTCAGATTACGCTGTCCACCGCGTTCCGTCCCGGCGTTCGGCTTTCCGTGCCCGGCAGCCAGGCGCGTGTCAGCCTGCCGCTCGAGATCGCCGTGGAAGACAATGGCGGCGGTGTACCGGCCGACCTCATTCAGCATCTTTTCGATCCCTTCGTGTCCACCAAGCCGTCCGGCACCGGACTCGGTCTTGCCTTGGTGGCAAAAATCATCGGCGATCATGGGGGAATCATCGAATGCGACTCACGGCCCCGATTCACGGTCTTTCGCGCGCTGATGCCGATGGCCGAGAGCGAAGCGATAAAACTGACAGCGGGAGCGCAGGCGTAAAGACAATGGGGAAGGGCAACATACTCATTGCTGACGACGACGCGGCCATCAGAACGGTCCTCAACCAGGCGCTGGCCCGGGCCGGCTACGCGCCGCGTGCCACCGGCAACGCCGCCACGTTGTGGCGCTGGATCAGCCAAGGTGAGGGCGACCTCATCATCACCGACGTGGTCATGCCGGACGAAAACGCTTTCGACCTCATCCCGCGCGTCAAGAAGCTCAGGCCCGACCTGCCGATCATTGTCATGAGCGCTCAAAACACATTCATGACCGCGATCACCGCGGCCGAGCGCGGCGCCTATGAATATCTGCCGAAACCCTTCGATCTCAACGAGCTCATCTCCGTGGTCGGGCGCGCGCTCGCCGAGCCACGCAAGAAGGCGCACCGCCTTTCGGCGGAGTCGAGCGACGGCATGCCCTTGATCGGCCGTTGTCCGGCCATGCAGGACATCTATCGCGTGCTGGCGCGCCTCACTCAGACCGACTTGACCGTAATGATCACGGGTGAGTCCGGCACCGGAAAAGAACTCGTCGCCCGCGCCCTTCACGAATACGGCAAGCGCCGCAACGGACCGTTCGTCGCTATCAACATGGCCGCGATCCCCCGCGAGCTGATCGAGTCCGAGCTGTTCGGTCACGAGAAGGGCGCCTTCACCGGAGCCCAGACCCGCCATGTCGGCCGCTTCGAGCAGGCCGAAGGAGGCACGCTGTTTCTCGACGAGATCGGCGACATGCCGATGGAGGCGCAGACGCGACTCCTCCGCGTCCTGCAAGAAGGCGAATACACAACGGTTGGCGGCCGCGTGCCGATCCGCACCAATGTGCGGATCGTCGCCGCCACCAATCGCGAACTCCAACAGCAGATCGACCAGGGCCTGTTCCGGGAGGATCTCTATTACCGGCTGAACGTCGTCCCGTTACGGCTACCGCCCTTGCGCGAGCGGCTTGAGGACATTCCAGACTTGGTGCGCCATTTCCTGTCTATCGCGGAGAAAGAGGGGCTGCCGCCCAAGAGCTTCGAGCCCGCGGCCATCGAGCGGATCAAGCGCTATCATTGGCCCGGCAATGTGCGCGAGCTGGAGAACCTAGTGCGGCGCTTGTCGGCGATTTATGCCCAGGACATCGTCACCATCGAGATGGTGGAGAGCGAGCTTGCCACCGCAGCGCGCGCGCCCTTCCCCGATGCCGCCGAGTCGACGGGCGATCTGTCGGAATCCGTCGAACGTCATCTCAGCGATTATTTTATGGGCTTTGGGCAGGACCTTCCGCCGGCCGGCCTCTACACACGGATCTTGCGGAAGGTTGAGTTTCCTCTCATCACGGCGGCGCTCGCGGCCACGCGCGGAAACCAGATCCGCGCCGCCGATCTTCTCGGACTCAACCGCAACACGTTGCGCAAGAAGATCCGAGACCTTGGGATCAAAGTGATCCGCACCCCAAGCGCCTGATCTGGTTAATCCACGAGCAGACCCCATATCCCGTTAGCCGAAGCGGCTGACGGGCCACGACGCGCGCCCCGAGATGTCGCCAAAGCGCCACATTGTGATTTTATTGCACCACCATGAGGCGGACGCTCCACAAGGGAGAACCCGGCAGCGATCGGGTGTCCAAGGGGGAAGCCAGGGGAAAGCGGTTGCGCAGCGTCTTCCAAACCTCCCAAAAGCCCACAAAGAGCAAGGGCTTCTTGCCTCCGTCGGCCACCGAGAACGCAAGCGGGCAGGCGGCCCAGCCGCTCGATGCGCATGCGCGCCGCCGCCGTCTGCCGTTCACGCTCGGCCTGATCACCATGGTGCTCTCGCTCTGCTCGGGCCTGGCCACCTATGTCATCCTCACCGGGCTGACCCCCATCGTTCCCACCCACGCCGTGGTGGTGGGGGCGCTGCTGATCAATCTGATCCTCGTCCTGGCCATGGTGGGGATCATTGCCTGGCAGGTGACCGGCCTTTGGCTGGACAGACGCCGCCACGTCGCAGGCGCGCAGCTTCATGTGCGCATCGTCAGCCTGTTCAGTGTCATCGCCGTCGTCCCGGCGATTCTGCTCGCGGTTTTCGCCAGCGTTTCGCTCGATCGCGGTCTCGACCATTGGTTCTCCGACCGGACCAAGTCGATCATTCAGAATTCCATCGACGTCGCCACGGCCTATCTCCAGGAGCACGGCCAGGTGATCCGTGCCGACACGCTCGGTATGGCCAAGGATATCGACCAGGCCGTCGACTTGGTCCGGGCGCGTCCCCAAGGCTTCGGCAACTTCCTCAAGGCGCAAGCCGCCATCCGCTCGCTGCCGGCAGCTTATTTGATCGATGGCGACGGCAAGGTCCTCGCGACGGCCGCCTCGGCGCCTGACCTCACCTATCGGGCGCCGCCAAAGGAGGCGATGGAGCTCGCTAAAGAAGGCCAGGTCATCGTCATCGCCCCCGGCCAGACCAGCATGGTCGGCGCCATCAAGACCCTCGACAATTTCGACGATACCTTTCTGTACGTGATCCGGCCGGTGAACGCGCGCGTCCTCCAGCAGCTCCGCGCCACCCGCGCCAATGTCGCCGAGTACCAATTGCTCGAGCAGCGCCGCGCCGGCGTGCAGGTCGCCTTCGGCCTGATGTATGTGGCGATCGCGCTCACCCTTCTATTGTCTGCGATTTGGATCGGCATGTGGTTCGCCAACCGCCTCGTGGCGCCAATCGGCCAGTTGATGGGCGCGGCCGAGGAGATCAGCCAAGGCAATCTCGACATCAGGGTGGGGGTCGATCGCGCTGACGGCGATCTCGCCGTTCTCGGTTCCACCTTCAACACCATGGCATCCGAGCTCAAGACCCAGCGGGACGAGCTGGTGGGCGCCAACGGGACCCTCGATGAGCGTAACCGCTTCATGGAAGCCGTGCTCTCGGGCGTCACGGCCGGTGTCGTGGGGGTCGACGCCGCTGGCACCGTCAATCTCGTCAACCGCTCCGCGGAAGATCTGCTCGGCGTGAAAGACGGGAAGCTGGTCGGCAAGAAACTGGCCGACGCCGTGCCCGAATTCGGCCCTCAAATGAAACGGGCCCAGAAACAGGGCCGGCGGCTTCCCACCGATCAGATCACTTTGCGCCGGGGCGGATCCGAACGCAGCTTTGCCGTCCGGGTCACGAGCGAGGGCGCGGGCAAAGGCTACGTCGTAACCTTCGATGACATCACCGAACTGGTGAGCGCCCAGCGGAGCACCGCCTGGGCCGATGTTGCGCGCCGCATCGCCCACGAGATCAAGAACCCGCTGACACCGATTCAGCTTTCGGCAGAGCGCATCCGACGCAAATACGGCAATGCCATCACCAAGGATCGGGAGATATTCGATCAGTGCGTCGACACCATCATTCGCCAAGTGTCCGACATTGGGCGCATGGTCGATGAGTTCTCCGCCTTCGCGCGCATGCCCAAGCCGGTCATGGAAATGCACGACGTGCGTGAGATCGTGCGCGAGGCGGTATTCTTGTTCCAGGTAAGCCGGCCCGATATCGAGTTCGAACTCGAGCTGCCCAACAACCCCGTCAGGACCATGTCGGACCAACGCCTGCTAACCCAGGCGGTGACCAATCTGGTGAAGAACGCGAGCGAAGGCATCGACACCGCGGTGGAAACCGACCCCAAACGCGCGGGCACCGGCCATATCACCGCAAGGGTGACAACCAAAGGCGACCACATCCACGTCACCATCATCGACAATGGCTGCGGCCTGCCGCAGGAGAACCGCGACCGTTTGGTCGAGCCCTACATGACCACGCGCGTCAAGGGCACCGGACTTGGACTGGCCATCGTGCAACGCATCACCGAGCAGCATGGAGGCAATCTGCAACTGGCCGATGCGCCCAAGCGGAACGGCAAAGTCGAAGGGGCGTCAGTGCGAATGGACTTGCCGATCATAGGCCCGGAGGAGGCGGAGACGGACGTGGCGTCCGAGACCGCCTCGAGCGCCAAGGCGAGCAAGTCCGAGCCGGCCGAGGAGGAAGAGGGAGTAACCGATGGCGTCTGACATCCTGGTTGTCGACGACGAAACTGATATCAGGGAGCTTATTTCCGGCATCCTTGAGGATGAAGGGCACGCGACGCGGCTCGCCAAGGATAGCGACGAGACGCTTCAGGCGATCGAGGAGCGGCGCCCCTCGCTCGTGATTCTCGACATCTGGCTACAGGGCTCGAAGCTCGACGGTCTTGATCTGCTCGACAGCATCAAGCAGGCGCATCCCGACCTGCCGGTCATCATCATCAGCGGTCACGGCAACATCGAGACGGCCGTGGCGGCCATTCAGCGGGGCGCCTACGACTATATCGAGAAGCCGTTCAAGGCCGACCGGCTCGTTCTCATCACCGCGCGTGCGCTGGAGGCCTCCCGGCTGAGACGCGAGAACCGCGAACTGCGCGAGCGCAGCACCTATTCTTTCGAGATGATCGGCAAATCCGCAGCCATCAACCAGCTGCGCCAAGCCATCGATAAAGTCGCCCCCACCAATAGCCGCGTGTTGATCACCGGGCCCTCCGGCTGCGGCAAGGAACTCGCCGCGCGCGTGATGCATGCAAAGTCCGCACGCGCGGACGGACCTTTCGTGGTCCTGAACGCGGCAGCGATGGTGCCCGACCGCATGGAACTTGAGCTCTTCGGCACCGAGGAGGGGACCGGTTCGGGCCCCCGCAAGGTCGGCGCCCTCGAAGAAGCCCATAGCGGCACGCTTTATATCGACGAAGTCGCCGACATGCCGATGGAGACCCAGGCCAAGATTCTCCGCGTGCTGGTGGAGCAGCGGTTTCAGCGCATTGGCGGAGGAACGAAAGTGCATGTGGATGTGCGCGTGGTTTCTTCCACGAGCCACGAACTTGAGAAGGAGATCACCGCCGGCCGGCTACGCGAGGACCTGTACCACCGGCTGAACGTGGTGCCGATCCGGGTGCCCGGCCTCACCGAACGCCGCGAGGACGTGCCCGAACTCGTGCGCTATTTCGTCCAGACGATCTCCGTCGCCTCGGGTCTCCCGACGCGGCGCCTCGGCGAAGATGCCCTGGCCGTGCTTCAATCCCATGAATGGCCCGGCAATGTCCGCCAGCTCCGCAACAATGTCGAACGTCTGATGATTCTCGTCGGCGGCGACACCGATACCATCGTCACAGCCGACATGCTGCCGGACGAAATCGTGTCGCCCGTGCCGCTGTCACCCAATGGAGCAGGGGGAGAGCATTTGATGTCGCTGCCCTTGCGCGATGCCCGGGAGATCTTCGAGCGCGAATATCTGCTCGCGCAGGTCAACCGCTTTGGCGGAAATATCTCCCGAACGGCCGAATTCGTCGGCATGGAGCGTTCCGCGCTCCACCGGAAACTTCGGGCGCTCGGCGTCAATTCGAATGAAAGAAGCGCCGCCATGCGCTAGCATGGCGGGTGACTCGCTTCGCTTGGGGGGACACGCTCGCAAAAACGATCCGCATCAGAGACCTTGCGGAATTGCCTTGCAATCGCGTCTAATGCATTCGGTGGCCGGTTGGAGCGAGAGTCCGGCGCCATCCAACAAGCGTAAGCGTGGACCAAAGGGACGGGGAAGCCCATGGCGACAGAACGCACGCAGAGCCTACAAGACACATTTCTCAATCACGTCCGTAAGAACAAGACACCACTGACCATCTTTCTGGTGAATGGCGTTAAACTTCAAGGGGTTGTGACTTGGTTCGACAATTTCTGCGTACTCTTGCGCCGGGACGGTCATTCACAGCTCGTCTATAAGCACGCCATTTCGACCATCATGCCCGGTCAGCCCATCCAGCTTGCCGATATCACCGACGCGGAAGGTGCCGCTGAGTAATTGCGTCCAACCGACCCGAAAAAGCTAAAGCGCAAGAAGGGCAGTGGGGGACGCAAGGATGCGCGCGCCGATGGGCGCGTGAGAACGGTCGTTTTTGCGCCGATGCTCGAGAAAAGGCCGGCCAAGGGCGCCCGCGTCCGGGGTCTTGACGCCCCTGAGCGGACCCCGCAAGCACGCCTCGATGAGGTTGTCGGCCTGGCCGCCGCCATCGATCTCGACGTCCGGGCGAGCGGTCTTGTCCCGGTTCCGCAACCAAAACCGGCGACGCTATTTGGCTCTGGCAAGGTCGAGGAACTGGCCGGCGTCGTCCGCGTCGATGACGCCGAGCTCGTGATCGTCGACCACCCGCTGACGCCCGTGCAGCAACGCAATCTCGAGACCGCGTGGAACGCAAAAGTGCTCGATCGCACGGGTCTCATCCTGGAGATCTTCGGCGAGCGCGCACGCACGCGGGAAGGCCGCTTGCAGGTCGAGCTCGCCCATCTCGTCTACCAGAAGAGCCGGCTGGTCCGCTCCTGGACCCACTTGGAACGTCAGCGCGGCGGCTTCGGCTTTCTCGGCGGCCCGGGCGAGACCCAGATCGAGACCGACCGGCGGCTGTTGGGCGAGCGCATCGATAACCTCCGCAAGGAGCTTACTCAAGTGCGCCGCACCCGGGCCCTGCATCGCAAGTCCCGGCAGCGTGTGCCATACCCGGCCGTGGCGCTCGTGGGCTACACCAATGCCGGCAAGTCCACGCTGTTCAACACACTCACCGGCGCCGACGTCTTGGCCCAAGACATTTTGTTCGCAACACTCGATCCGACGATCCGGGCGCTTTCTCTCCCCAACGGTTCGAAAGCTGTCCTGTCCGACACGGTGGGCTTCATCTCCGATCTGCCGACCACCTTGGTGGCGGCCTTCCGCGCCACCTTGGAAGAGGTGCAAGAGGCTGATCTCATCTTGCATGTGCGCGACATCTCCGATCCGGCAAGCGCAAGCCAACGCGCCGACGTCAACGCGGTTCTGGCGGCTCTCGGCATCGATGCCGAGGCGGAACCGGACCGCTTGCTCGAAGTGTGGAACAAAGCTGATCTCCTTGACCCGATCGCGCGGGAGCACGCGGATAACGAAGCTAACCGCTACGGCGCCATCCTCGCCTCTGCGGTCAGCGGCTTCGGTCTCGACACGCTCTTGGCCGAGATCGAGGGGCGCCTCAACAACCGCCGCCAGACCGTTGAAATAGCGGTCCAACCCCAAGAAGGCGCACTGTCGAACTGGATCTACGAGAACTGCGAGGTCATCGCCCGCACCGATCTCGGCGACGGCGTCACGTCCTTGCGCATTCGCGTGGCGCCGGAGAAACGCGACAAGCTTGCGCGCATGGCCGGCGCCGCCAGGCTGCAAACCGCAGCCGAGTAGGGGGCACCCTAGCCTTTTCTCTCATCCGTCTTTGCCGCGTCCCACAGCGCGTCCATCTCCTCGAGCGTCGCATCTTTCGGACCGCGCCCTTGTGAAGCGAGCGCGGCCTCGATGCTCTCGAAGCGGCGAACGAACTTCGCGTTGGCGCCGCGCAATGCGGCCTCCGGATCGACACCGAGATGCCGCGCGACGTTCGCCATGACGAAGAGCAGATCGCCGAACTCTTCGGCGGCACGTGCCTTTGACACCGTGCCATCGTCCGCGGCCAGGGCCTCTTTCAGCTCCGCCAACTCCTCGTCGACCTTTACCAACACGGGCACGAGGTCGGGCCAATCGAACCCCACCTTGGCGGCACGCTTCTGAAGCTTCACCGCGCGCGTCAGTCCCGGCAACCCGACCGGCACATCGGACAGAACGCTCCTGGCGTCCCCATGGTCGCCGCGCTCGGCTTTCTCTTGCGTCTTGATGCGATCCCACAGATCCGTGGTCATGAACTCCTCGCGCCGCGAGGCGTCCTCGAACACGTGCGGATGACGCCGGATCATCTTGCGGGTGATGACGTCCACAACGTCGGCGAAGACGAAGCGCTCATCCTCGCTAGCCATCTGAGCGTGATAGACGACCTGTAGGAGGAGGTCGCCGAGCTCGTCCTTCAGGTCGTCCGTGTCCTCGCGCGCAATGGCGTCGGCAACCTCGTAGGCCTCTTCGATGGTGTAGGGCGCGATGGTCTCGAAAGTCTGTTTGACGTCCCACGGACAGCCCGTGTCGGGATCGCGCAAGCGCGCCATGACGGCCAAGAGGTCCTCGAGATCGTGCGTCTTGGACGTATCGTCAGCCATGGCAGCGTGCGCCGGGGCGCCTTATGAAAGTCGCGAAAATTGTATGGAAATCAGCCATATAGCGGAAACGCTGCATTCTGAACCCCGACATCCTCGATTCGCATAAGGTATATTATGGAAAATATACGAATGCGGTGGACAGCACACGCGCCGCCGCGCGGCGCAGCGCCTTAGCGGCGCTCGTAATGATCCCGGATCAGTCTATCGAGCAGCCGCACGCCGAAGCCCGAACCCCAGCTACGATTGATGTCGGTATCGCCCGAGGCCATGGCCGTACCGGCGATATCGAGATGCGCCCACGGCGTGCCTTCCTTGATGAAGCGCTGAAGGAACTGCGCGGCGGAGATTGAACCACCCCACCTGCCGCCCGTGTTCTTGATATCGGCGACCTTCGAGTCGATCAGCTTGTCGTATTTGGGGCCGAGCGGGAGCCGCCACAGCTTCTCCCCTGTCTCCTTGCCCGCGGCGGTGAGCTGTTCGGAGAGCTCATCATTGTTCGAGAACAGGCCGGCGTGCTCCTTGCCGAGCGCCACCATGACGGCGCCGGTCAGGGTGGCGAGGTTGATCACTGCCTTCGGCTTGAACTTGTCCTGCGCGTACCAAAGACAGTCGGCGAGCACCATGCGCCCTTCCGCGTCGGTGTTGAGCACCTCGATGGTCGTGCCCGACATCGCTTCGACCACATCGCCCGGTCGCGTGGCACCACCGCTTGGCATGTTCTCCGTTAGGCCGATGACGCCGACCGCGTTGACCTTGGCCTTGCGCTCGGCCAGCGCCAGCATGAGACCGACGACGCAGGCCGCGCCCGCCATGTCACCCTTCATATCTTCCATGCCGGTGGCAGGCTTAAGCGAGATGCCACCCGTGTCGAAGGTCACGCCCTTACCGACGATGGCGACCGGTGCGCCGCCCTTCGGACCCGCACCCTTCCACTGCATCACCACCACATGGCTCGGCCGGTCGCTGCCTTGGCCGACGGCCAGTAGCGCGCCCATGCCAAGGCGCTTCAGCGTGGCTTCGCTCAGGACTTCGACCTGCACGCCTGCCTTGGTGAGCGCCTTCACCTTCGAGGCGAACTCTGCCGGCCCGAGGACGTTGGCCGGCTCGTTGACGAGATCGCGCGCCATGTTGACGCCGTCGAGGATGGCGCGTTCCGGATTGAACGCCTGACCCGCCGCGCGCGGATCCGCGCTATGCACCACCAGCTTTTTCAGAACTTTGTCGTTGTCGGACTTCGCGGCGCTATCCGCTTTCGCCTTCTTGGACTTGTACTTGTCGAACTTGTAGCCGCGAAGCTGCGCGCCGAGCGCGAAAGCCGCGACGTTGGCCGGCGCCACATCGCCTTTCACGGTCTCAAGATAGACATGCGCCGAGGCCCCTTCCCGCCCTGTGAGCTTTGCCCGCGTCGTGCCACCGAGATTGAGCCAGTCCTCGTGCTTGAACTCGGCGGGCTTGCCGAGACCGACGAGCACGATGCGCCCGAACTTCACCCCTTGCGGCGCGAGTACGTCGACGCTTGTTCCCTTCTTGCCTTTGAAGGTGGTGATCTGCGCCGCCTTGGTCAGAAGTCCCTTGGTCTTCTTGTCGAGGTCCTGCGCGGCAGAAGTGAGCTTGGGGCCCTCCTCGGCAAACACGACGGCGACACCGTCGGCAGCGGCCGACGGACTGGCAAAGGACAAGGCGGTCTGATCGGTCACGGCAAGCTCCCATTGATGTGCGACGCCGCCCGGCTCCAATCAGCCGACCAAAAACGTACACCGACGACGGGCGCCCGCGCGCTCCGTGGTGCAGTTTTGCAACAGCGGCAGGAAATATGTCGACCTACCTAAGTCCTGCGCAGAGGGAAAGCAACCTATTCCAAATGGCCGAAATTCCGCCATCTTGGACTGGTCAGAATCATAATTGGTTCCAGCCGGTTGACGCCATTCGGAAGGCGTCTCACGGGGCCGGCGCTAGGACCACTCGGGGGACCTCGGAAAAGGTCATGACACTCTTCAGCCGATACATGTTTCGGCAGGTGACGAATGCGTTTCTCGTCATGCTGCTGACGCTGACGGCCATCGTCTGGCTCGCTACAGCATTGAAAGAGCTTGATCTTATCACATCGCAGGGTCAGGGCCTGGCGCTGTTTTTCCAGATGACGATGCTCAGCCTGCCGAGCCTCATGACCCTGATCGCGCCGAATGCGGTGCTCATGGCCGCGCTCTACACCCTCGACCGCATGAACGGCGACAGCGAGATCATCGTCATGACGGCCGCCGGCGCCCCCGTTTGGCGGATCTGCAGCTCCCTCGTCGCCCTCGCAGCCATGGTGAGCGTCGTGATTCTGCTGGTGAACGTCTTCTTGAACCCCGCCTGCATGCGCGCGCTACGTGATCTCATCACCGAAGTCCGCGCCGACCTGATCTCGCAAGTCCTTCAACCAGGCCGTTTTTCCAGCCCCGAACAAGGCCTCACCTTCCACATTCGAGGCCGCAGCCCGACTGGCGAATTGGAGGGCCTGCTGGTGCACGACGAGCGCGACGAAACGCAGGTGATGAGCTATCTCGCCGCACGCGGGCGCATTATTACCAACGATGAGGGGTCATACCTTGTCATGTTTGACGGTTACGTTCACCGTTACAACGCAGAAGACAAAGATAAAGCTGTTCAAATTATAGCTTACGAGCAGAATATGCTCGATATATCTCAGTTCGCTCCGAAGGATGAGGACGGAAAAGACCTTAGACCAAAAGAACGCTCTATTGGCGAACTTGTACACCAAGCTCCGGGTGATGAGATAGCGCTAAAGAATTATGGATTATTGCGTTCAGAGCTACATCAAAGGCTAGCAACGCCTCTGTATCCTATCGTTTTTATATTTGTGGCTATTGCCCTGATGGGCCAGGCGCGCACCACGCGGGAGAACCGTTGGGGCCAAATTCTGGCGGCTTTCGGCATTGCTATTGGCCTTAGAGTTGCGGGACTTACGGTCGGGAATCTTGTCGTTCTCGATGCGTGGGCCGTGGTCCTCGTATATGCTATTCCGGTGGCGGCGATTCTAATTGCGGCGTGGACGGCGCACGTTAGAATGTCGCCGGAACTGCGGTCCAAGCTGAACTTTGAGCTCAAGCTTCAGCCAAAAAACATAAAGTTTTGGACCGGTAGAGGGATGCAGGCGGAGTGAAAGCGCAGATGCGAGGCATCAGTGCAGGGGGGACTCTTTCGCGCTATTTTTCAGCGCGGTTTCTCGTCGCCATGGTGGCGATGTTCCTAGTCTGCTGCGTGCTGATCTTCTTCGTCGACTTCATCGAGATGCTGCGCCGGTCCGGTAAGTACTCAGGCGACGTGTCGGGAATTCTTCTCGCATGGATGACGCTTCTGCGTTTGCCGTCCTTCTCCGAACTCACCCTGCCCTTCGCCGTTCTCATCGGCACGATCGCGATCTTCCTGATGCTGAGCCGATCCTCGGAGCTCGTCGTGTTGCGCGCCGCGGGAGTCTCGGTGTGGCAATTCATCTTGCCTGCGGTGGCCGTCGCCTTCCTGCTCGGCGTGGTCTTCGTCCTGGCGTACAACCCGGTGGCGGCGATGGCGCGCGGCGAAGCCGAGCGCCTCTATGCGGCCGCGTTCGACAAGAGCGAGTCGTTCCTCAAAACGAACAGCCGCACCGGCGCGTGGTTACGCGAGGACGGAACCGACGGACCGTCCGTTGTTCACGCGCTCCAGGTTCTCAACCAGGGCCTCGAGTTGAATGGTGTCACTGTGTTTCAGTACGACGCGGATCATGCATTGACGGAGCGCATCGAGGCCAAACGTGCCATTCTGAAAAACGGACGCTGGGAGCTTGAGGACGCCTGGGTCAGCGCCGTTGGGCAAGAGCCCACCTTTTACGAAAACTATCTGCTGAGCACCTATCTCACGCCTACACAGGTCCGAGACAGTCTCGGCACCGTGTTCTCGATCTCGTTCTGGGAGTTGCCGAACTTCATCCAGATCGCCGAGCGCGCCGGCCTTCCAGCAACGCAGTACCGCGTGCAGTACCACCTTCTCCTATCGAGACCGTTCCTCCTGGTCACGATGGTGCTCATCGCCGCGACGTGTTCCCTGAAAGGCTTCCGTTTCGGCAACGTCCAGATCAATGCGATCTTCGGACTCGCCGCGGGCTTCGGCTTCTTCGTGTTCTCCGAAGTATCGCGTAATTTCGCTATGTCGGGGCTAACCTCCGCCGCCGCCGCCGCATGGATCCCGGTGATCGTCGCAGCTTCGCTCGCCCTCACCGTACTCTTGTACAAAGAGGACGGATGATGAAGCGCGCGGCGACATTCCTGCGATTGACGCGCCGGGCCTCGCCCGGCCTTGCCGCGTCTTATGGGGGGCCGTTCGTCCCATCCCTTGGCGTCGCCATCGCCACTCTCCTCGCGGTCTGCTCGGTGCTCTTGGCACCGCTCGACAGGGCTTTTGCCCAAGCTCAGACCGGACTTGAGCAGATCATCAAGCCGCCCGACGTCAACTCTTCGGAGCCGATGTTGTTGCAAGCCGACGAGATGATCTACGAGAACAACAACGCCCAGATTCGCGCCAAGGGCAATGTCGAGATCTATTACGGCAACTACACGTTGCTCGCCGACCAGGTGGTCTACGATCGCAACTCGAACACACTGGCCGCCCACGGCAATGTCCGCATGAAGGATCCCGACGGCGCGGTCATCACCGCGGACCAACTCACCTTGACGGACGACTTCCGCGACGGCTTTGTCGACTCGTTGAAACTCGTCACCAAGGACGAGACGCGCATCGTCGCCCAATCGGCCTCCCGCGAGGCCGGCAACGTCACCGTCTTCCGCAAAGGCTGGTTCACCCCCTGCAAGCTCTGCGAGGAGGATCCCAGCAGGCCGCCGACCTGGCGCATTCGTGCCGGCAAGATCACGCATAAGCGCGACCAGGCCGTTATCACGTACAAGGATGCTGCATTCGACCTGTTCGGCGTGCCGGTGCTGTGGCTGCCCTACTTCCAGACCGCCGATCCGACCGTGAAGCGCAAATCTGGTTTCCTGATGCCGAGCTATAGCCACTCGAACGAACTCGGAAACACGGTCCAAGTCCCCTACTACTTCGCCTTGTCCGACCACTATGATTTCACCTTTGCCCCCATGTGGACGGAGAAGGCCGGAACTGTGCTGCTCGGCGATTGGCGGCAACGCACGGCAAACGGCGCCTACAGAGTCGAACTCGCCGGCGTGTTCGGCAATCTCGCGGATCCGTTGAGTCCTGCCTATGGCGAGGACTTCCGTGGCAGCATCAAGACGCAGGGCCAGTTCGCGCTCGACCCGTATTACTCCTGGGGCTGGGATATCACTGCGGAGACCGACGAGACTTTCCGCCGCTTCTACAATCTCGACTCCCGGTACAAGACTGACCGCATTTCCCAGGTCTATCTCGAGGGGCTGCACGATCGGAACTACATGTCGATGCGGTTCTACAACACCGAGAGCCTGCTCGCGCCAGACGAGAAGTTCTCCGAGGCGACGGTCTATCCGATCATTGATTACGACTACATCGTCGACACCCCGATTGTCGGCGGCGAACTCAGCTTCAACTCCAACACCATGATCTTCTCCGGTGGAGACGGCACCGACTCGAACCGCTTTATCCTCGAAGCCAATTGGCGCCGCCAGATGATCGACGGCATGGGTCAGGTGTTCACACCCTTCGGGCGTCTGCGCGGCGACGTCTACGGCGTCGACCAGCCGAGAACGCTTATGCTCACCGGCAGCGAAGACATCGTGACCCCGGATCCGGAAGACGGCGCGATCTGGCGTGGCAACGCGGTGGCCGGTCTCGAATATCGCTACCCGTTCATTACGACCACCGGCGCCATCACCCATACCTTGGAACCGATCGGCCAAATCATCGGCCGGCCCAACTCGTTGGGCGACCAGCAGGAGATTCCGAATGAGGACGCTTTGAGCCTCGTATTCGACGACACGATCCTGTTCGATATCGACAAGTTCTCCGGCTATGACCGCGTCGAGACCGGCACACGCGTCAATGTCGGTGCGCGCTACACCGCTCAACTGCCCTCCGGCGCCTATGCTCAGGCGGTGTTCGGTCAGAGCTATCAGATCGCCGGCCAGAACGAGTTCGACACCGACTTCTATCGGACCAGTGGTCTTGCGACCGACGATTCCGATTATGTGTCGGGTGTCTACCTACAGGCGACGAGCAACGTCTCCTTTACCGCGCAGTCGCGTTTCAGTCAGGACACGTTCGACATCGAGCGGACCGATCTCGGGTCTTGGGTCCGCTATGGACCGCTGCAAGCGCAGGTGAACTATGCCAATGTTCCAGGTGACGTTCCCACGGCCGTTCCAGGCGATATCGTGACCAACGACGACCGGGAAGAGATTCTCGCTGGCGGCGCACTGGCCATCACCAACGATTGGTGGCTGCTCGGCAATCTCCGCTATGACATCCAGGCAGACCAGACGATTACGGACGGCCTGGGTATCCGCTATCAAGACGACTGCTTCATGCTGGATGTCACCTATCAACGGTCCTTCATCAAGGACCAGGACATCGAACCGGATGAGCGTTTCCTGGTGAACTTCTCGCTGAAATATCTCGGCAGTTACGCCGTGGCGACGGAAACCGTCGCCGGATTTGGCAACTATGGATCTGACAGCAACTAGTGCGGCACAGCGCATTCGCCAAGCGGCATTGCTCCTTGCGATGGCATTCGCCATGGGCGCGCTGGGTGCAAGTCTCGGGCTTGGCCAGGAAGTCTCCATCAAGGTGCTGGTCAACGACGACCCGATTTCGGACTACGACATCAGTCAGCGTGAGCGCTTTCTCGCGCTCACCACGAAGGCCAAACCGGGCCCTGAATTGAAAAAGAAGTCGACCGACCTTCTCATCGACGAGCGCTTGCAAATACAGGCCGGACGAGAACTCGGCTACACAGCCGATGAGGAAGAGATCAACAAAGTCCTCTCCGACATGGCGTCTAAGAACAATCTCGATCTCGCGGGGCTGACCAAGGCTCTCGGAAGCGCCGGCGTCAACGTCAAGACGCTCAAGGACCGGGTCCGAGCGCAGCTGGTATGGCAGGATGTGGTGCGGCGCAAGTTCCGGCACCAGGTTCAGATTGGCGATGTCGACGTAGATCAGGCTCTGGCCTCGTCTGACGAGGAAGGGGCGACGGAAACTTCGTTACAGCTTCGTCAGGTGAGGCTCGCCCTGTCGAGCACCGATCAACGCGCCGTCGCGGCGAAGCTCGCCGCAGCCGAAGCGTTGCGCGCGAGGTTCAGCAGTTGTGCCGGCGTCGCGGATCTCGCCAAGGGCGTAGACGGTGCCAGCGTCAGGACAATCCCAGAGCAGCAAGCCTCCACCCTTCCCCAGCCCGCCCGGCTTCTCGTTCAGAATGCGAAAGCCGGGCAGATGACGCCGCCGACGATTTCGCGATCTGGCGTCGAACTTTACGCCGTGTGCGGCAAACGTTCGGCCACCAGCGATACTGACATACGCGAGACGACCCAGCGGAAGCTCTTGGGCGACGAAATGATGATTCGTGCCGAGCGCCTATTGCGCGATCTTCGCCAAGACGCTTTCATCGAGTACCGCTGACCTAGATTTTCATGCTAGGCCCTTGCCCATGGGCCGAGCCCCCAGACCCCTTGCCCTCACCCTCGGCGACCCCGCCGGTATCGGGCCTGATGTCACCCTTCTCGCCTACGCCGCGCGGGGGAAAGAAGGGATTCCACCTTTCGTTCTGATCGGCGACGAGACCGTGCTTGCGCAGCGCGCGAAGGCACTCGGTCTGTCTGTTCCCATCGCGAAAATCTCGGGCCCCGCTGACGCGCCCAGCGTCTTTCAAGACGCCCTTCCCGTGCTTCCCATCCCGGTCGCCGGCACGGTCACGGCGGGGCGCCCAAACATCGAAGCCATGGATGCCGTCAAGCGGTCCATCGAGACCGCGGTCGCGCTGGTGCGTGATGGCGAGGCACGCGCCGTGGTCACCAATCCCGTGTCCAAGTCTCACCTGTACCAGGCAGGCTTCGCATTTCCGGGACATACGGAGTATCTCGCCGCCCTGGCGTCCGGCGGTGGCAAGCGCCCGCACCCGGTGATGATGTTGGTGGCGGGGCCGTTCAAGGTGGTGCCCACGACCATCCATATTCCGCTGAAGGATGTCGAACGCACGCTCACGCGAGACTTGCTCCTCGAGACCATTGAGATCACCGACCGGGATCTCCGCCGCTTCTTCGGCTATGCCCAGCCGCGCCTCGCGGTGAGCGGCCTCAACCCCCATGCGGGCGAAGAGGGCAGCCTGGGCCGTGAAGAACTCGAAACGATCGAGCCGGCCATTTCGGCCGCCCGTGCGCAAGGCATTGACGTCTCCGGTCCCTACCCTGCCGATACCTTGTTCCATGCGGCCGCGCGCGAACGCTACGACGCGGCGATCTGCATGTATCACGACCAGGCGCTCGTTCCATTCAAGACGCTCGCCTTCGAGGAAGGCGTCAACGTGACCCTTGGGCTGCCCTTCGTGCGGACCTCTCCAGATCACGGCACGGCCTTCGACATCGCCGGGACCGGCCAGGCGAACCCGCGAAGCCTCATCGAGGCGCTGCGTCTGGCCGATGCCATGAGCGAGACCGCCGCGGATGAGGACTAAGGCGTGACGGCGCCCGACGGCCTCCCCCCGCTTCGCGAGGTGATCCGCGATCTTGGCCTGACGGCCAAGAAGAGCCTGGGCCAGAACTTCCTGCTCGATCTCAATTTGACCCGCAAGATCGCGCGCGCCGCAGGTCCCTTGGAGGGTACGACCGTCGTCGAGATTGGCCCCGGCCCTGGCGGGCTGACCCGGGCGCTTCTCCTGGAAGGCGCGACACGCGTCATTGCCATCGAGCGCGATGAGCGGTGTCTCGCCGCCCTCCAAGACATCGGCGCGGCCTATCCCGGGCGGCTCGAAGTCATCGCGGCCGACGCCCGCGCTGTCGACTATCGCGCGCTCTCGCTGACCCCTCCGGCGCGCATCGTCGCCAACCTCCCCTATAGCGTCGGCACCGCGTTGCTGATCGATTGGCTCAAGACAGAGCCCTGGCCACCGTGGTTCGACCGGCTGGTGCTGATGTTCCAGCGCGAGGTCGCCGATCGCATCGTCGCCAAGCCGCGCACCAAGGATTATGGACGTCTGGCTGTCCTGGCCCAATGGCGCACCGCGACCCGCATTGTGTTGACGCTGCCTCCCGACGCCTTCACGCCAAAGCCAAAAGTCGCCTCCGCCGTGGTCGAGTTCGCGCCCAAGGCGGTGCTCGAGCCTGCGTGCAACGTGCGCCAATTGGAGAAGGTCACGGCCGCCGCATTTGGACAGCGGCGCAAAATGTTGCGCGCGAGCCTGCGCCAGATCACGCCCGATGCCGAAGCCTTGCTCGAAGGCCTCGGCCTCGACCCCAAGGCGCGCGCGGAAGAGTTGCAGATTGGCGATTTTTGCCGCATCGCCAATGCCCTTGGATAGCGCAAGTGAACAGCCCTAGAGCTGCTTCAAGAGGCCCTGCACGAACCCGTTCAGACCCGTGAGCCGGGCCCGCTTCAAACGCTCGGCGGCGAGGATGGCGTGCACCGCGGCCACGGACCGGTCCACGTCGAAATTTACCACCACGTAGTCGTACTCGTCCCAATGCTGGATCTCGTTGCTCGCGCCGCGCATGCGCCGCAACACCACTTCATCGGAATCCTGTGCGCGCGTTTTTAAGCGCTCTTCCAACGCGCCCGCCGAAGGCGGCAGTACAAAGACCGACACCACGTCATCCTTGGCGGATTCGCGCAGCGCAGTGGCGCCTTGCCAGTCAACGTCGAACAGGACGTCGCGGCCCGCCTGCAACGCCTGCTCGACCGGCGCGCGCGTGGTGCCATAGGAATTGTCGAAGACCACGGCCCATTCCAGAAACGCGCCTTGATCGCGCATCCGGCCGAATGTGTCCTTATCGACGAAGTGGTAGTCCTTGCCGTCCACTTCCCCTCTGCGCTTCTCGCGTGTGGTGTGCGAGATCGATGGGGCGATGGCCTCGTCCTCCTCGACCAAGCGCCGGGCGATGGTCGTCTTGCCGGCGCCTGACGGTGACGACAACACAAACATGAGTCCTCTACGGGCAATCGTCTCCATGGGAGGCCTCACTCGATGTTTTGGACCTGCTCGCGAACCTGGTCGATGACCGACTTGAGCTCGAGCCCTGTCCGGCTGATCTCGACATCGGAGGCCTTGGAGCAAATCGTGTTGGCCTCGCGATTGAACTCTTGCGCCAAGAACTCGAGCTTGCGGCCGGCAGGCTCGCCGCTCGCGATCAATTCATTGGCCGCGGCGACATGGGCTCGCAGGCGATCGAGCTCTTCCTGAATGTCGGCCTTGGCCGCCAATAACAGCGCCTCTTGATGCAGCCGCTCCGGTTCGAGCGTGGCACCGGCTTCGTTCAACCGTCCAATCTGCTCACGAAGCCGCCCCGCCAGCAGCTCTGGCTGGCGCGCGACCGCGGCCGCTGCCCGGGCGACCAGGTCCTCGATGGCAGCCAGCTGCTTTTCGATCACGCGCTGCAGCCGCTCGCCTTCCGCGGCGCGCACGCTCACAAGCTGATCCAAGGCGGCTGCAAGACCGGCGAGCAGCGCATGAGTCAGCGCCGCCTGCTGCTCCTCGCTTTCTTCGGGCTCGGCGGTCTCCACAACCCCCCGCATGCCGAGCAGCGTATCGAGCCGCGCGGGTTTGAGACCGGTGATGCCCTTGGCCCGCTTCGCCACGGCAAGCGCTTCAGCCAGCGCCGTCTCATTCAGGCGGATCTCCATCTGCCCGCTCTCACGCTTCACCCCAAGGCTCACGGTGCAATTGCCGCGCGCCAATCTCTCCTGGCAAAGGCTCCGCGACCCCGCCTCGAGCCGTTCCAGCCCGGACGGCAACCGCAGGCGCAGGTCGAGCGAGCGCCCATTGACGCTGCGGGCTTCCCAGAACCAGCTCGTTTCGCCATGCACCCCGTCGGTGCGGGCAAAGCCGGTCATACTCTTCAGGGTCATGGCTCTCGCCTCGTCGGTTGGAGCTGCCTTCGCGTCGGCTTTATAGCCGAGTCGCGCGTGAAATCAGGCCCTAGGCCGCGCAAAGCACAGAATGAGGTGAAGAAGGTATGGCGGCGGCCTAGCGCACCGGATTGCGCCTGGGCAACGGTATTGGCCCCCCGGCTTCTGCCAAGCCAACCTCGCCCTCGGGCAACAGCGCGCCGAGTTCCTCCGCCGCGGCTGCGGCCGCGGCCTCCTGGGCCTGCCGGGCTCTGATCTCGCGCTCGATCTTGCGCCATTTCACGACATTGCTGTTGTGCTGAGCCAAAGTCGGCGCGAAGGCGTGACCGCCCGACCCGTCGGCGACGAAGTAGAGATCCTTGGTCTTGGCCGGCTTGAGCACAGCCTCGATCGCCGCGCGACCGGGATTGCCGATAGGCGTCGGCGGTAAGCCACTGATCTTGTATGTGTTGTAGGGGTTCTCGCGCGCGAGCTCTTCTTGCGTGATCGGGTGATCGCGCATGCCCGAGCCGCCGAAGATACCGTAGATGATGGTGGGGTCCGATTGCAGACGCATCCGCTTCCTCAGTCGGTTGTGGAAGACGCTGGCGATACGCGGCCGCTCCTCCGCGACGCCCGTCTCCTTCTCCACGATGGAAGCCAAGATGACCGCCTCTTCCGGCGTCTTGACCATGATGTCGGGATCGCGCTCTTCCCACACCTTGGCGAGAAACTTTTGATGGGCGACCTGCATCCGCTGGATGATGTCCTGGCGGGTATCCTTCGAGCCGAAAATATACGTGTCCGGCAGCAGCGAGCCCTCCGCCGGGACTTCGGGCACGGGACCCTCTAGCTCAGGATTTGCAGCCAAGCGCTCCACAATCTGCTGGCTGGTCCATCCTTCGGGGAAGGTCACCCTGTACAGAATGGACCTGCCCTCGACCAAGGTGTCGAGAACTTGGCGCATGGTGGCGTGCTTATCGAACTGATACTCGCCGGCCTTGAGCGTCCCCTGCCCCTTCAAATGCATGAAGTAGAAGATGCTGGTCATGAAGATCCGGCGGTCCGCGATAATGTTTTCGGCCGCGAGCCGATCCGCGATGGCGGTGGTGCTTTCGCCTTTCGGCACCACGAGCACCGTCGAGACCGCGAGCGGCCCCGGCCGGTCGAACTCTAGGCGCACGAAATAGAAGACTACGGCGCCCAAGCAGACGAGCATGAAGATGAAATTGAAGAGACCGTCGAACATCCGCAGGAAAGGATGCGGATCGTCCTCATACTCTTCTTGGACCGGCGGCTCAGGCGGGCGCTGGGGCTCCAAAGCTTCCGTGGGACTGCGGGGCAATACGTTGCCCGCGGGACGTCCAGCCACATGCGCCGCCAGCGGGCGCCCTGGCACCGGACTTGGCACCGGACCTGGCATGCGACCGCCTGGCGGACTGCCCGAGGGTGGCGGACTACCCGGAGGGGGCGGCGGTGGTGGTGTGTTCCTCGAAGAAGTCATGCCCGATTAGCGCGCGCCCCCGCGGATAACTTTAGCCACTTTGCGTCAAAATATGGCGAAAGGCAGGTTCGCCTGACAAGCAAAAGGGTATCCGATCAAGCGGCGTATCGGCGCATGACCAGCGAAGCGTTGGTCCCGCCGAACCCGAAGGAGTTGGACAGCACGGTGTCGATCGTGCGCCGGCGCGCCTGGTGCGGCACCAAATCGATGGCCGTCTCCACCGACGGGTTGTCGAGATTGAGGGTCGGCGGCGCCACATTGTCGCGAATCGCCAGCACCGAGAAGATCGCCTCGATCGCCCCGGCCGCGCCAAGCAAATGCCCGGTCGAAGACTTCGTGGACGACATGGAGACCTTGCCGGCGGCATTGCCGAACAGCCGCTCCACGGCAGCCAATTCGACCTCGTCCCCCATAGGCGTCGAGGTGCCATGGGCGTTGATGTAGTCGATATCGGCCGGATCGATCCCGGCGCGCTTCACCGCCGCCGACATGCAGCGGAAGGCGCCGTCGCCATCCTCGGCCGGGGCGGTAATGTGGAACGCATCGCCCGACAGCCCATAGCCAACGATCTCGGCGTAGATATTCGCCCCTCTCGCCTTGGCATGCTCCAGCTCTTCGACCACCACGATGCCGGCGCCCTCGCCCATGACGAACCCGTCGCGGTCGCGGTCGTAAGGACGCGAGGCCCTCTGCGGCTGATCGTTGAAGTTGGTAGAAAGCGCCCGGCAGGCGGCAAAGCCCGCGAGCGCCAAGCGGCAGATCGGCGATTCCGTTCCGCCGGCAAGCATCACGTCCGCATCGCCGAAAGCCACGAGCCGCGATGCATCGCCGATGGCATGCGCCCCCGTCGAGCAGGCCGTGACCACGGCGTGGTTCGGACCCTTCAGCCCGTGCTCGATGGAAACATAGCCGGACGCTAGATTGATCAGACGCCCGGGAATGAAGAACGGGCTCAACCGCCGCGGCCCCTTGGCGGCAAACAGCAGCGAGTTCTTCTCGATGCCCTGAAGACCGCCAATGCCCGAGCCGATCAAGACGCCCGTGCGGATCTGATCCTCGTATGCCGTCGGCTTCCAGCCGGCGTCCGTCAACGCCTGGGTCGCGGCCCCCATCGCATAGATGATGAAGTCATCGACCTTGCGCTGCTCCTTGTGCTCCATCCAATCGCTAGGATTGAAGGTGCCACCGGTGCCGTCACCGCGCGGAATCTGGCAAGCCACTTGGCACGACAGATCCGAAACGTCGAACTCGTCGATCCGTCTCGCCGAGTTCTCGCCAGCAGTCAGACGTTGCCAAGCAACCTCGTGACCGGAGCCGAGAGGGGAGACGAGACCCACACCTGTGATGACGACACGTCGCATCGCGCCTTCGCGTGACCCTTTAGAGTAATTGATGACGAGCCGTTAGAGGCCTCGTTCGTCACGACGCGCGGGCGGCCGAACGCATCCGCGCGAAATCGCGTTAGGCCGCCGTGTTCTTTTCAAGGAACTTGATGGCATCGCCGACGGTGAGAATGGTTTCTGCGGCATCGTCCGGGATCTCGCACCCGAACTCCTCCTCGAACGCCATCACCAGCTCGACCGTGTCGAGACTGTCAGCCCCAAGGTCGTCGATAAAGCTTGCGTTCTCAGTGACCTTATCGGCCTCAACGCCAAGATGCTCGACCACGATCTTTTTTACGCGCTCAGAGATATCGCTCATGTCCTCCTCACCGTCCCTTAACTGTCGTCCCTACGCCTCGCACCCCAGAGCTTGCGGCTCTTTGGCCTAACACACCCCCGAGCGGTAAGTTAGGTGGTTGATCGCGGTGGGATTGTCCTTTGTCAAGCCCCATAAAGCGGCCGTTTGGGTAGCATACTATATGTGACTTTGCCAGACGCCCTCAGTATGGAAAACCGCTTGCCAAATCTTCTCAAGCCGTTTTCCCAACCCTTTGCTCAACAAGCATTTAGACCATTATCATGCCGCCGTTCACGTGCATCGTCTCGCCGGTGACATAGGCCGCTTCGTCGCTTGCGAAGAAAACTGCCGCCGCAGCGATGTCCTCGGGCTTACCGAAGGTCTGCGCCGGGATCGCGGCGGCAATAGCCTCCACTTGCTTCTCCGTCAAGGCATCGGTCATCGGAGTCGAGATGAATCCGGGCGAGATGCAGTTCGCCGTGATGCCGCGGGACGCCACTTCTCGGGCCAAGGACTTGGTCATGCCGACCAGCCCAGCCTTGGAAGCCGCGTAGTTTCCCTGCCCAGGATTGCCTAACACGCCCGAGATCGAGGCGATATTGACGATGCGCCCTGCGCGGCGGCGCATCATGCCGCGCAAAATGCCGCGGGTCAGAACAAACACGGACGACAGATTGACCGCGATGACATCGTCCCACTCCTCGTCCTTCATGCGCATGAAGAGATTGTCGTGGGTGATGCCCGCATTGTTCACCAGGATATCGACCTGACCGAGAGTCTTCTCGGCGGTCTCCGCGAGCTGCACCACCGCCGGCCGGTCACGAAGATCGCACGGCAGCACGAACACCCGCTCGCCGAGCTCCGTGGCCAACTTCTCGAGCTTCTCCGCATTGGTGCCGGAGAGCGCCACCGTAGCGCCTTGGCCATGCAACGCCTTGGCGATGCCCCCGCCAATGCCACCGGTGGCACCTGTCACGAGTGCATTTTTTCCCTTGAGATCGAACATGTCGAAGCTCTCCTTTTTTGAGACGCCCTAGCCTTGCAGCGCCGACGCCGCGGCCTCGAGCTCGTCGGGCGTGCCGACGCTGCGGGCCTCGACGCCATCGAAGCGTCTGGCAATGCCGGTCAACACGCGCCCGGCGCCCACCTCGTAGACGCTCGTCACATCGTGGTCTGCGAGATAGGTCATGGTCTCGCGCCACCGCACCATGCCGGTCACCTGCTCGACCAGCCGGGCTCTGATTTCTTCAGGGTCCGTGACCGGCGCGGCCAGCACATTGGCCAGAACCGGAACCACAGGCGTCTTGATCTGCACGCCCGCAAGGGCCTCGCGCATCGCGTCCGCCGCCGGCTGCATCAGCGCGCAATGAAACGGCGCGCTCACCGGGAGTAACACCGCGCGCCGCGCGCCGTAATCCGGGGCAAGTTTCACGGCCCGTTCGATCGCGCCGCGCGCGCCGGAAATCACCACCTGGCCCGGGGCATTGTCGTTGGCTGCCTCGCAGACTTCGCCTTCGCTCGCCGCCTTGGCCAAGTCTCGGGCTTGCGCGAGATCCGCGCCCAGCAGCGCCGCCATGGCCCCCTCGCCCACAGGCACCGCCTGCTGCATGGCGCGGCCACGGGTCCTCAACAGCCGCGCCGTATCGGCGAGGCTGAGAGCGCCCGCGGCTGCGAGAGCGGAATATTCGCCGAGTGAATGGCCCGCGACAAAAGCGACGCCGCCCTCCAAAGGCAGGCCTTTCGTCTCGCCAAGGACCCGCATGGCCGCCAGCGACACCGCCATCAGGGCGGGTTGGGCGTTCTCGGTCAGCGTCAGATCGGCCGCCGGCCCCTCCCACATCAAGGTGGAAAGGTTCTGCCCGAGCGCCTCATCGACCTCGGAAAAGACGGCTTGGGCCGCGGGATACGCCTTGGCCAGTTCGGCGCCCATGCCGACCGCTTGGCTCCCTTGACCCGGGAAGATGAAAGCAATGCTCATGATGCTGGAAAAGTTTGGGGTTGATCGAAGGGGGCCAAAGACACTGTTTCAATCTTGCCTGTCAAGCCGAGGCCGTAGCGCGCGAGGTGCCGCCGTCGGATGAGCAAAAGGCGCCAACGAACCAATTACAAAACCCCGCGTTACAACCCCTAGTGCTAAAAGCAGGTTTGGCTGACGACCCCAGAAACCCCAGCGGAGTTCTTGCATGAAAAGCCCTGTCGCCATCGGCGTTCTGATTGGCTGTATCACCGTGCTCACCAGTGTTTCCCTTCTTGCAGCCGAGACGCGGCCCTGGCCATGGATGGACGAGGCCCCCGTCGACCCGGCGCTCGCGTTGCTCTCCAAGGTCGACACACTCAAGGTCGCCATTACCGAGCTGAAGGACACGCCGACTTTGAATGTTATGGTTGAGGCACAAGCACCAGGCCCAGGTTTTACCGAGATAAAACTGACGCCGCGCATGGGCGACCCGAGGGATCTGATATTTGCTTTCGACGTCCGGGGCCGCAGGCCGCAGGAAATGTCCGCCCAGGTCCTCACCCCTGTCACGATCGACGTGGACTACACCGATGCCCCGCTCGCGTCGGTGGGAATCGTCGAGGTCTACACGAAGGAAAACTGCAAGGCCTTCAACCTCAAGGACAAGACCGAGGTGGACTGCACCATGAGTCCCGGCTCACAGGACATCCCCTAGGAACGCGCCCTAGGACACGGCGGCCTTGCAAACCTCTCGCGACACACTATAAAGCGCCCACCAGCAACCGCTCCGGTCGGAGGCTGAACGGAGGACCGCCCGCAAAGGCGGCAGGCCAAAAGCCGCCCTCCCGTGTCTCCGCTCTCAAGGGCTTTCGCTCTCAAGAGCATATCTTGGGCCTTTCCTTCTAAAGTGCCCATGTGAGGCTTCGCGCCGGAGCAAAGAAGAAGGAAAGGCATTCATGCCTCTCTATGAGCATGTGTTCTTGGCGCGCCAGGACATTTCAACGCAGCAGGTCGAAGGCCTGCAGCAGACCTTCCGCACCCTCGTCGAGGAGAATGGCGGAACGATCGGCAAGACCGAGTATTGGGGGCTCAAATCCCTCACCTATCGGATCAAGAAAAACCGCAAGGCCCATTACACGCTGATGGACATCGATGCCCCCCATGAGGCGGTGGCGGAGATGGAACGCCAGATGGGTCTATCAACCGATGTCATCCGCTTTCTGACCATCAAGGTCGATGAGCACGAAGCCGGACCGTCGGCGATGATGCGCCGCTCCGACCGCGACGACCGCGGTGACCGTGGTGACCGCGGCGACCGGGACGGACGCCGTGGGCCCCGCCGCGACCGCGACAGTGGACCGCGCGAGGATCGCGACAGCAGCCCGCGTGAAAATCGGGAAGAGCCTAGGGCCAAAGCCAGCGAGGAGAGCAGCGAATGAGCACGACCACCATGCAAGCCCGCCGCCCGTTCTATCGCCGGCGCAAGACCTGTCCGTTCTCCGGCGATAAGGCGCCGAAGATCGACTACAAAGATGTGAAGCTGTTGCAGCGTTACGTGTCCGAGCGCGGCAAGATGGTGCCGAGCCGGATCACCGCCGTCTCCGCCAAGAAGCAGCGCGAACTCGCGCGCGCGATCAAGCGCGCAAGATTCCTCGGGCTGTTGCCTTATCTCATCCAGTAGTCGGAGAGACTGAGCGAGAAAGCTCGCGTGACTCTTTAGCAGAAGTTGGGGTGGGCCCTGGCCCTCCCCTAACCGCTTTCAAGGAGCGGGACAGCGAAACCGATGCCCACACATCTCCTCATTGGCGCAGGCGCAGGCCTGGTTTCAGCAGCGCTGTTTGCGTCGGCTGCGACCGCGGGCGTGCTCGCGGGCATTCCCTTCTATCTTTCACCGCTCCCGCTGTGCCTCGCCGGGCTCGGCTGGGGCCGGTCCGCCGTCTTGGTCGCGGCCCTGTCGGGAACGATCGTCATCGCCGCGGCGCTCGGCCCGGTCTTGGCCCTGGGTTTCGGACTGACCTTCGCTCTGCCGATCGCCACACTGATCCACCTTCTGCTCCTAGCCCGGCCCCTCACGACGCCTGAAGGCGAGGCCACCGAAGCGGCCGAATGGTACCCGGCCGGCAGACTCGTGGGCTGGGCGGCGCTGATGGCTGGGGTCCTGGCAGGGTTGCTCGTGCTGGCACTTGGTCCCGATTACGAGACCTATCAACAATCGATCGGCGCTCTTCTGAAACCGGAAACGCTTGAGGCGCTCGATCCAGACGGTTCGGTCTTCACGCCGGAGACGATAGAGAGCCTGAAGGCCTTCCTTGCCAAAGCCTTGCCCGCGGCCTTCGCCATCGTCTGGCTCACCATCGTGCTCTTCAATCTGTGGCTCGCCGGCATCATCGTCGCGGCATCGGGCCGGGCGCTGCGCCCTTGGCCGGATCTGCACGGCCTCGAAGTGCCAAACGTCTTTGTCGCAGTCTTCGCCGTCGCCATGGTGCTGTCCTTCCTGCCCGGCATGATCGGCTTGCTCGCCACAGGCTTCGCCGGCGCGCTGCTGTTCGCCTACGTGCTGCAAGGCTTGGCCGTGATCCACGTCTATAGCCTCGGCGTGACGCTCCGCCCGCTGCTGCTGGCGGTGGTCTATCTCGGAATTCTGTTTTTGGGTTGGGTCGCCATCCTGGTCGCCATTGTCGGCCTGGGAGAGCCGCTGTTCGGGTTGCGCGCGCGCAGCAAGACGGCCGGGCCCCCACCCCCTGGAAACAACGACACAAACTGACAACGAATAGGAGCATCGATCATGGAAGTCATTCTGCTGGAACGCATTGGCCGCATTGGCCAAATGGGTGACGTCGTCACGGTCAAGGACGGCTACGCCCGCAACTTTCTCCTCCCGCGCGGCAAGGCACTTCGCGCCACCGACGCCAACCGCAAACGCTTCGAGAGCGAGCGCGCTCAGCTCGAGGCACACGACCTTGAGCGCAAGTCCGACGCCGAGGGCGTCGCCGGGAAGCTCAACGGCCAAAGCTTCATCGTCATCCGCCAGGCGGGCGACAACGGTCAGCTCTACGGCTCGGTCTCGACCCGCGACATCGCCACGGCGATCAGCGAAGGCGGCTTTACCGTCGAGCGGCGGCAGGTGATGCTGGACCGGCCGATCAAGACGCTCGGCCTCCACGAGGTCCGGATCCATCTCCATGGCGAGGTGGAGCCGCACGTCGTCGTCAATGTCGCCCGTTCGGAGGATGAAGCGACGCGTCAGGCCCGCGGCGAGGACGTCACGCGGACCTTGACCGAAGAGGAAGAGGACGCCGAGGCCGCCCGCATTGCCGCCGAACAGCTGTTCGAGGAAGGCGCAACCCCCGACGAGGCGGACGGCGAAGCCGCGATCGAGGGCGAAGCTGAGGCAGAGGCAGACGCAGACGAAGACGAAGACACCGCCTCTTAGACGGGACAAAGTCTGAAGGAACGGGGAGCCGGGTTATTGTCTTGCCTGCTTCCTGTTCCTAGAATGCTTCAGGCTCACCTTCGGCGAATCGATGGAGCCTGAAGCCATGACTCGGCGTGCGACTTAAGCTGTTTCGCGGCCCGCGACTACATGTTCCACGCTGAACGAGAGCTTCGTGCCCGCGACGGCCGACAGGGCGCCTTGCGCAAACGCCGCGCCAGCAGGTAGCAGGCTCTCTCTATCCTGGCACTGGTTTGCTGCGTTGCGGCTGTGTACAGCGTTGATGAAAAAAATATGCACCGGTTGCGCGGTTACGCTCGGCTGCCGAATCGCCGCCTAGTGTCGCAATAGAAACTCAGGATTGCCCAAGCTCCACATATGGCCAACCCACTCATCCGTCCGGTTCCGGAGACACCCGTCTTCCGCGATGCCCCGCATAATCTTGAGGCGGAGCAAGCGCTGCTCGGCGCCATCCTCGTCAACAACGAGGCCGTGGACCGGGTCTCGGGCTTCTTGAAGCCGGTCCATTTCTTCGACCCGCTCCACGGACGCATTTTCGAAACCGCCTCCAAGCTCATCATGGGCGGCAAGCGCGCCACGCCGATCACGCTCAAGACGTTCTTCCAGAACGATGAGCCCGTGGGTGAGCTCAGCGTCCCGCAATATCTCGGGCGGCTTGCGGCCAACGCCACCACCATCATCAACGCCGAGGACTATGGCCGCACCGTCTACGACCTCGCCGTGCGCCGTCTGCTCATCGACATCGGCGAGGAGATGGTCAACACGGCCTACGATTCGCCGATCGACGCGCCACCCGCCGCCCAGATCGAAGGCGCCGAACAACAGCTCTACGAACTGGCCGAGACGGGCAAATACGGCACGGGCTTCGAGCCGTTTTCCTCGGCGCTCACCGACGCCATCGACATGGCCGCGAATGCCTATCGGCGCGACGGCGGCTTGTCGGGTATCGCCACCGGCTTCGCCGACCTCGATCAGCGCATGGGCGGCTTGCAGGCTTCCGACCTCATCATCATCGCCGGGCGCCCCTCCATGGGAAAGACGGCGCTCGCCACCAACGTCGCCTATCACGTGGCCAAAGCCTACGCCGCGAGCCCGGACGGCGACGTACCGCCGGACGGCGCCGTGGTCGGCTTCTTCTCGCTCGAAATGTCGGCCGAGCAACTCGCCACCCGCATCATCTCGGAACAGTCCCAGATCCCCTCGGAGCGCATCCGCCGCGGGCGCATCGATTCCGACGAGTTCGACCGCATCGTCGAGGTCTCTCAAGAGCTTCAGAACCTGCCGCTCTTCATCGACCAGACCGGCGGCATCAGCGTGGCCCAACTCGCCGCCCGTGCGCGGCGGCTGAAGCGCCAGAGGGGGCTTGGCTTCATCGTGGTGGACTATCTCCAGCTCCTGTCCGGCTCCTCCAGGCGGGCCCAGGAAGGCCGCGTGCAGGAGGTCTCGGAGATCACCACGGGGCTGAAGGCCCTCGCCAAGGAGCTTCAGGTGCCTGTTTTGGCCCTCTCCCAGCTCTCCCGCCAGGTGGAGCAGCGGGAGGACAAGCGGCCGCAATTGGCCGATTTGCGTGAATCCGGCTCCATCGAACAGGATGCGGATGTGGTAATGTTCGTGTTCCGCGAGGAATACTATCTTGAGCGCAGCCAACCCCGCGAGAACACCGACGAGCACCGGCAGTGGCAACAGGACATGGAAGCGGTTACCGGCAAGGCCGACGTGATCATCGGCAAGCAGCGCCACGGGCCGACCGGAACGGTGACGCTGCAGTTCACGCCGGAGTTCACGAGGTTCTCCAACCTCGCGGCGTCGCAGCGCCTGCCGGAGCGCATGGAGTGAACCACGCGCGCCCGCGCGAGATCACCCAGGACGAGCCCGAGGCCAAAGCGGCCGAGACCGCCGTGCTCACCATCGATCTCGACGCTCTTGCCGCCAACTACCGTCAACTGCGCGACTTGGCCGCACCGGCCGAATGCGCCGCGGTGGTCAAGGCCGACGCCTACGGGCTTGGCGTGGGCCACGCCGCGCCAGCCTTGTGGCGCTCTGGCTGCCAAACCTTCTTCGTGGCGACGCTCACCGAGGCCAAAGACTTGCGCGCGCTCCTGCCCGAGTCGGTCATCTATGTGTTCAACGGACTTCTGCCTGGGACAGCAGGCAGGTTCCACGCCTTCGCGCTTCGTCCCGTCCTCAACAGCGCCGATGAGATCGAAGAATGGGCGGGCTATTGCGCAAGGGTGGGCGAGAAGCTGCCTTGCGCAGTCCATCTCGACAGCGGCATGAACCGGCTCGGCCTTTCGCAGGCGGAGCTCGACACCGTGGCGCAAGCGCTCGAGCTCTGGTCGGCGCTGTCGCTCACATTGGTGATGAGCCACCTCGCCTGCGCCGACGATGCGACGCACGCTAAGAACGCGGCCCAGCGCGACCTGTTCGATACGCTGCGTGCGCGGCTTCCCGAGGCGATGACGAGTCTGGCCAATTCGGCGGGCATCTTGCTCGGTCCCGATTTCGCTTACGACCTCGTGCGGCCGGGCATCGCGCTTTATGGCGGCCACCCCCAGCGGCGCGGCAAGAACCCGTTCCGCCCCGTGGTGCATCTCAAAGGGCGTATTCTTCAGGTCCGCGAGGCTGCCGCCGGCGAGACGGTCGGCTATGGCGCGACGCGCACGCTGACCCGCCCCTCGCGTGTCGCCGTGGTCTCCGCAGGCTATGCGGACGGGCTCTTTCGCGCGCTGTCCACCAAGGACGGCGAGAACGGACTGGCGGTCTATCTCGGACCCCATGCCGTGCCCATCCTCGGCCGCATCTCCATGGACCTTATCACCGTCGATGTGACCGATGTGCCCGAGACGCTGTCCCGGCGTGGCGCATGGGTCGAGTTGCTCGGCCCCAATGTCAGCGCGCACCAGCTCGCCGCGCACGCGGGCACCATCGACTACGAAGTGCTCACCAGCCTCGGCCAGCGCGCCGCGCGGCGTTATATCGGCGGGTAGCGCCTCGACGATGGCCAAAGCATCCAAAGCCTATGTCTGCCAATCTTGCGGCGCGGTCACCGCCCGCTGGACGGGAAAGTGCCCGTCGTGTGGCGAGTGGAACTCGATCATCGAGGAGGCGACCACCACCACCACGAGTTCACCTGCCCTCGTGGCCATCAAGGGTGGCAAGGGGCGCCTCGCCAACTTCGAGACGCTGAACGCCGAGACGCCGGATGCGCCGCGACTCAAGACGGGCATCGCCGAGCTCGACCGGGTGCTGGGCGGCGGGATGGTGCCCGGCGCGGCCGTGCTCGTGGGCGGCGATCCGGGTATCGGCAAGTCGACACTCCTGCTGCAGGCGGCCGCCGAGCTCGCCCAGGACGGCATGCGGGTGGTCTACCTGTCGGGCGAAGAAGCCCCGGCCCAAGTGCGCATGCGTGCAAGGCGCTTGGGGCTTGCCGAAGCGCCCGTGGCGCTCGGCACCGAGACCAATATCGCCAATATCATCGCCACCCTCGGCAGCGGCCCGGCCCCTGCCCTCGTCGTCATCGATTCGGTGCAGACGCTGTGGTCCGAGGGCATCGAGTCGGCGCCCGGCACCATCTCGCAGCTGCGCGGTTGCGCCGCAGCCCTCATCAGCTACGCCAAGACCAGCGGCGCCACGCTCGTGCTCGTCGGCCACGTCACCAAAGACGGCCAAATCGCAGGCCCCAAGGTGATCGAGCACATGGTGGACACGGTTCTCTATTTCGAGAGTCTGAGCGGCCACCAGTTCCGCATCTTGCGTGCGGTCAAGAACCGCTTCGGGCCGACCGACGAGATCGGCGTCTTCGAAATGCGCTTGGAGGGCCTCAAGCAAGTCGACAACCCGTCCGCCCTGTTTCTCAACGACGCGGACCGCGGCACGCCGGGCACCGCCGTCCTCGCCGGCATGGAAGGCACAAGGCCGATCCTTGTCGAAATCCAAGCCCTGGTCGCGCCGAGCGCGCTCGGCACCCCGCGCCGCGCCGTGGTCGGCTGGGATCCCAATCGCCTGTCCATGCTGCTCGCGGTCCTGGAAGCGCGCTGCGGGGTGCGGCTCGGCAGCCACGATGTCTATCTGAACGTCGCCGGGGGCTTGCGCTTGGCCGAGCCCGCCGCCGACCTCGCCGCCGCCGCCGCGCTGCTCTCCTCCTTCACAGGCCGCGCGGCGCCCGAGGATACGGTCTATTTCGGCGAAGTGAGCCTGACCGGGGCAATCCGCGCCGTGGGGCATAAGGAGCAGCGGCTAAAGGAAGCGGCCAAGCTCGGCTTTGCCCGCGCAATCGTGCCGGCCGCGTCCTTGAACAATGACCGGGAACTTGAGGGCATCTCCCTGAGCCCCGCATCTCAATTGGAGGAGCTCGTGGCCTGGTTCGCGCTGCCCGCGGACTAGCTCGTCCTGCGACAATGCGGCAAGTGTTGCCGCAGGATCATTGCCCACCGGGGCCATTTATGCTTCATCCCGGGGAATCGTGATAGTCTGACGTCATCACCCGAGGGAGCCTCGCGGCATGCCAATCTCCTGGCTCGATATCATTTTGATCGTCATCATGCTCATCTCGGGCTTCCTGGCGATGGTGCGGGGATTCACCCGCGAGGTCCTGTCGATCTTCTCCTGGGCCATGGCGGCCGTGGCGGCGCTGTACTTCACGCCCCGCTATTACGAAGTCCTGCTGCCCTATATCGACAACCCGAGCGTCGCGCAGATTGCCTTCGCCGCCGGCGTTTTCATCATTACCCTGATCATCGTGAGCCTGATCACCTTCCGGATCTCCGACAAGGTGCTGGACAGCCGCGTGGGCGCCCTCGATCGGACATTGGGCTTCGTTTTCGGATTAGCGCGCGGCTTCCTGCTCGTCGCCATCGTCTTCATCCTGTTCACCGCGCTTGCCAGGGACCAGCCGGACTGGGTCCGCAATGCGCGCTCCTATCCAATTCTCCAACGGACGCAGGTGGCCATCGAGTCCCTGCTCCCGATGCAGCCCGAGGAGTATCTCCCTGGCGGCGAGCCGGACCAGCCGGACGCTCAGCCGGGAACCGAAGGCGCCCCAGCCGATCCCGAGCAGCCGTCGTAAGCAAGTAAGGTAAAGAGTTGCGTGGCATTGAAGCCCTCACCAGGGCGCCTATTTATAAAGAGGAGGCCGTGCCCGTGACCGGACCGATTGAGACCGACCCCGACTTGAGCTGGCTTGAGGAAGACCGGCTGCACGAGGAGTGCGGCGTCTTCGGGATTTTCAATCATCCCGACGCCGCAGCTCTAACGGCGCTCGGCCTGCACGCCCTCCAGCATCGCGGCCAAGAGGCGGCCGGCATCGTCAGTTTCGACGGCGAGCACTTCCACACCGAACGCCGGCTCGGCCTCGTCGGCGACCACTTCACCTCCCGCCCCGTGATCGATCGCCTGAAGGGCGACATGGCCGTGGGCCATGTCCGCTACTCCACCTGCGGCGACGCGGTGCTGCGCAACGTCCAACCGCTCTTCGTCGATCTCGAATCCGGCGGCTTCTCGCTTTGCCATAACGGCAACCTCACCAACGCGCTGACCTTGCGCGAATCCCTCATCCAAAAAGGCGCCATCTGCCAGTCCACCACCGACACGGAGGTGATCCTCCATTTGGTGGCCCGCAGCGAGAAGCGCCAATTCGTCGAACGCTTCATCGAGGCGCTGCTTCAGGTCGAGGGTGCTTACGCATTCGTCGGCATGACCAACAAGAAGCTCGTCGGCGCCCGCGACCCCTTCGGCATCCGCCCGCTCGTCCTCGGCCGGCTCGGCGAGTCCTGGGTCATGGCCTCGGAGACCTGTGCCCTCGATATTATCGGCGCGCAGTTCGTGCGCGAGGTGGAGAACGGCGAGGTCGTCGTCTGCACGCGCGAGGGGATCGAGAGCCATCGCTTCGTGCCCAAGCATCCGCCGCGGCTGTGCATCTTCGAATACATCTATTTCGCGCGCCCCGATTCCATCATCGGCGGCCGCTCCGTTTACCACGTGCGCAAAGAGATGGGCCGGCAATTGGCCCAAGAGGCGCCGGCCGATGCGGACATGGTCGTGCCGATCCCCGATAGCGGCGTGCCTGCCGCGGTCGGGTATGCCCAAGCGTCCGGCCTCCCCTTCGAGTTCGGCATTATCCGCAATCACTATGTGGGCCGCACCTTCATCGAACCCGAGCAGCGCATCCGCCAACTCGGCGTCAAGCTGAAGCACAGTGCCAACGAGCTTCAGGTGAAAGGCAAGCGCATCGTTCTCATTGACGACAGCGTCGTGCGCGGCACCACCTCGGTGAAGATCGTGCAGATGATGCGCGAAGCCGGCGCCAAGGAGGTGCATATGCGCATCTCGAGCCCGCCGATCACCCATCCCGACTTCTACGGCATCGACACGCCGGAACAGGACAAGCTGCTCGCCGCGAACCGCACGATTGAGGAAATGCGCGCCTTTATCGGCGCCGACTCGCTGGCCTTCATCTCCGTCGACGGCATCTACCGGGCCATGGGCTATGAAGGCCGCGACGACGACCATCCCCAATTCACCGACCACTGCTTCACCGGCGAATACCCGACCCGGCTTCGCGACCAAGAGGGACCGCCGGCCCAGAAGCAACTTTCCTTCCTCGCCGAGGTCGGTTGAGCGACAAACGTCTCAAGGATCGTATCGCGCTGATTACCGGAGCCTCGCGGGGCATCGGCCGCGCCACGGCGCTGCTCTTCGCCCGTGAGGGCGCCCATGTCCTTCTGCTGGCGCGCACGCAGAAATCGCTCCAGGCTGTCGATGACGCGATCAGAGCCGAAGGCGGTAAGGCCTCGCTCATTCCGCTTAATCTGGAGGACGGCAAGACCATCGATGCGCTCGGTCCTTCGCTTTATGAGCGCTTCGGCCGGCTCGACATTTTCGTCGGCAATGCGGGGCTGCTTGGGGGTTTGCGCCCCCTCACTCACATTCCCGCTGAGACTTGGGAGCGCGTGCTGGCGGTCAATCTCACGGCCAATTGGCGCCTCATCCGCACGCTCGACCCCTTGCTGCGCCAGTCCGCTGCCGGCCGCGTCGTGTTCGCGACGTCCTCACGCGTTGCCCACCAGGGCCGCGCCTATTGGGCGCCCTACTCCGTCTCCAAGGCGGCGCTCGAGACGCTGGCCAAGACCTACGCCAACGAAACCTCAGATAGTTCAGTAAGGGTGAACATCGTCGATCCCGGCGCCACGGCGACGGCGATGCGCGCTGAAGCCTATCCCGGCGAGGATCAAGCCAATTTGCAGCGCCCCGAAGACGTGGCGGAGATCATTCTGCGCCTCGCCCTGCCGGACTACGAAAAGACCGGGCAGATCGTCGGCGTGTAACCCTTACGGCGTCGTCAGCACCATGCCGTCAAAGGCCGGCTCGATCCCGTCCGGCAACTGGCCCGCCAAAATTTCGTAATCGAGATCCACGTGCATGTGGGTCAGCACGGACCGCGCCGGCTTGACCCGCTCGATCCAGGCCAGCGCCTGCTCCACCGACAAATGGCTGGGATGGCCCGTGTAGCGCAGGGCATCGAGAATCCACAGATCGAGCCCTTCCAGATGCGGCAAGGACTCATCCGGAAAATCGCTGACATCGGGCGAATAGGCGATCCCATCGAAGCGGAAGCCCAGCGTATCGGTCTGCCCGTGCTTCTGAAGGAACGGCATTGCCTCGATGACGCCGCCGGGCCCGTCGATACGCACCATTTCGCCAGGCGCAATGTCGTGTGCGTTCAACACGGCAGGATACTCGCTGCCTTCCGGCGTCTCGAAACAATAGGCAAATCGCTCGCGTAAGACCTGCCCCGCCGTCTTGTCGTGATACACGTCGACACGACGCCGTCCGTTATAGGCGACCATCCGCAAATCATCGATGCCGTGACAGTGATCCGCATGGTCGTGGGTGAAAAGCACGCCGTCGAGAAGCCCGACACCCACATCGATCAGCTGCTCGCGCAAATCGGGCGGCGTATCCACCAGCACCCGCGTCACCCCGCTGGCGCCTTGCCGCTCGACCAAAAGGGCGCAGCGCCGCCGCCGGTTCTTCGGATTCGCTGGGTCGCAAGCCCCCCATTCATTGCCGATGCGGGGCACGCCACCGGAGGTGCCGCAGCCGAGGATGGTGACGTTCAAGGTCATGCGGCGCTGGGCTGCGCTCTCAGCGCGGAAGGCGGTACCTTATTAAAGAGACGGAAGAAATTCTCGGTTGTCGTCCGCGCCATCTCGGTCTCGGATGCCCCGCGCAAATCGGCAAGGCGCGCCGCGGTCTTAACCACATAGGACGGCTCGTTGGTCTTGCCGCGATAGGGTTCCGGCGCGAGATAGGGAGCATCGGTCTCAACCAGAATTCTGTCGTAAGGCACGGCAAGGGCGATATCGCGCAGCGCCGCCGATTTCTTGAAGGTCACCACGCCGGAGAAGGAAATGTAGCCGCCGAGAGCCAGCCCGCGATGAGCGAGGTCCGCACCGCTCGTGAAGCAGTGAAGCACAAACGGAAACGCGCCCGCCTTGCTCTCCTCCTCGAGGATGCGCGCAACGTCGGCGTCGGCTTCACGGGCGTGAATGACAAGCGGCAGACCCGTTTCGCGCGCCGCGGCGATATGGGTGCGGAAGCACTTCTTCTGCACATCGCGCGGGCTGTAATCGTAATGATAGTCGAGACCGGCCTCGCCGATGGCCACAACTTTGGGGTGCCGCGCGATCTCGACGAGCTCCTCGACGGTGATGTCCGGCTCTTCGGCCGCGTTATGCGGGTGGGTGCCGATCGAGCAATACACATTGTCATGCACCTCGACGATGGCCTTTAGCTCGGCGAACTTCGCGACTCTTGTCGAGATCGTCACCATGAGACCGACACCGGCGTCACGGGCGCGCGCAAGAACCGCGTCCAGCGCGCTGTTGAGCTCGGGAAAGTCCAGATGGCAGTGGCTGTCGATCACCATCAAGCCGCCGTCTCCTCTTCCACGTAGCGTGGGAACACCGCCTGGGGTGACGGCAGCGCGGTGCCTGGCGAGAGACGCCCCGCAGGCCCGAGGCTCGCAAAATCGCGGGCGGTCCCGGGCACGCCGAGCTGATCGAGCAGTTTCGCCCCGCTCTCCGGCATCACCGCTTGCACGAGGATAGAGATCTGCCGCGTGACCTCCGCAGTCACATAGAGGATCGTCCCCATGCGCTCAGGGTCGGTCTTCTTGTGAGCCCATGGCTCTTCGCCCGCGAAGTAGCGGTTCGCGTCGGCGATCAGCGCCCACATGATCTCCAACGCCCGGTGGATGGCGAAGGCATCCACCGCCTCCTCGACCCTCGGCAGCACGCTATCGGCTGTCGCCAGGATCGCCTCGTCGGCGCTCGTGAGTTGGCCCGGCTCCGGCAACTTGCCTCCGCAATTCTTGGCGATCATCGACAGCGAGCGCTGCGCCAAATTGCCGAGATCGTTGGCGAGGTCGGCGTTGATCCGCTGCGTAATGCCATCGCGGCTGTAATTGCCGTCCTGACCGAACGGCACCTCGCGCAGGAGAAAATAGCGTATCTGGTCCACACCGAAATCGGAGGCCAGCACGAAGGGGTCGACCACGTTGCCGACCGACTTCGACATCTTCTCCCCGCGGTTATAGAGGAAGCCGTGCCCGAACACCTGTTTCGGCAACGCCACACCCGCTGACATCAAAAAGGCCGGCCAATAGACGGCGTGGAACCGGATGATGTCCTTGCCGATGATGTGAACATCCGCCGGCCAATAGCGCTTGAACGCCTCCGAGGCTTCATCGGGAAAGCCCACACCGGTGAGGTAATTGGTCAGCGCGTCCACCCACACATACATGATGTGCTCCGGATCGCCGGGCACCGGCACACCCCAGTCAAACGTGGTGCGCGACACGGAGAGATCTTGTAGCCCGCCGCGCACGAAGCTCTTCACCTCGTTGGCGCGCGTCTCCGGGCCTATAAACTCGGGATGCGCCTCGTAGTAGGCAAGCAGCCGCTCCTGGAACGCCGACAGCCGGAAGAAATAGCTCTCCTCCTCGACCCACTCGACAGGCGTGCCTTGGGGCGACAGCTTCTGGCCGTCGGCCGCTTCTTTCAGCTCGCTCTCGTCGTAATAGGCTTCGTCGCGCACCGAGTACCAGCCGGCATATTTGCCGAGATAAATATCCCCCGCCTCCTGCATGCGGCGCCACAGTTCCTGGGTCGAGCGCACATGACGCTCTTCGCGCGTCGTGATGAAATCGTCGTTGGAGCAGTTGAGCGCCCGCACCATGTCGCGGAATTTCGGCGTGTTGCGGTCGGCAAGCTCCGCCGCACTGATGCCTTGGGCGCGTGCCGTCTGGAGCATCTTGATGCCGTGCTCGTCGGTGCCGGTCAGGAAGAACACATCCATCCCCTGCAAGCGCCGAAAACGCGCGAGCGCATCCGTCGCGACCGCCTCATAGGCGTGCCCGATATGGGGGGCGTCGTTCGGATAGGAGATCGCCGTGGTGATGTAATAGGGCCGTTTCTCAGCCATGCCGGAGACATAACCTCGGGCGTGGCCTCGGGCAAGCACGGTCAACCAATGCTCTAAACAGGATGCTCACGAACAAGGCGCTGGAGGCGGAACCAGGCATCGAGCACCAGGAGGCTGCGGTCCAGATTGAGGGCGAAGGCCTCTGTATTGGCCTCCGAAATCGCCTCCCACGCATCCGCCCACTGGGCTAGATTTCCCTTCGAAACAAAGAGCTTAGCGAGCTGTTTTTCTCTGTCAGCGCCCCCCTCTCCGGTGGCGCCGAGACGGACGAACCGTTCGATCACCCCCAGCAGCAGCGCCAGATAGAGTTCCAGACGTTCCCCATCGCTCACGCCTGAAAGCCGTTCCACTTGCTTGTGTAACGCGCCGCCATCGAGCTCAGGGAGTGCGGCCATATGTTCGAGGATCCCGTCATAGAGCTCGATGCCGTCACCCGAGACGAGTTCGAGCGCGCGCCGCACGCTTCCCTGGCTCAGCCCCAAGGCAAGTCGAAGTGTCTTGACTTCGGCCTCGACGCCGTCCCGCTCGAGCGCCGCGCGGACGGCCGTCTCCAAGGACGTCTCGTCCAGCCCCGATGCGCGCAACACCCGTACGCGTGAGCGTATGGTGACAGGGAGGCGGCCCTCGGCGCTTGAGATCAGGAGGAACAAGGTGCGCGGCGGCGGCTCCTCCAATGCCTTGAGCAGGGCGTTTGCCGCGTTCTGATTGAGTTCGTCGGCGCGATCGACGATGACCACGCGCCACGCCGCCTCACCCGCGGTATTGCCGAGAAACGCCCTTAAGCGCCGCACCTCGTCGACACCGATCCATTGCGAGTAGCGCTTCGACTTCTCGACCCACGACCGCCGGATCAGAAGCAGGTTCGGGTGCGACAGACCGGCCACCTTGCGGAATACGGGATGTTCCGCCGGGACGTCCTGCGCCGCCCCCTCGTCCTTGCCTTGAGCAAGGACCGTGCGAGCGAAACGATAGGCCAGCGTTGCCTTGCCGACCCCTTCGGGACCGACCAACAGCCACGCATGGTGTAGACGCCCGCTTTGCAGCGCGTTCTCGAACTCCGCAACAGTCGCGTCGTGGCCGACGACATGATCGACCTCTCGCGGCGCGGAAAATGGATGAAGACGGTCGGGCTCCACGGCGGCGCTGCGCGAACGCTCGGCATAGAGGCTCATGGGTCGAGGCTCATGGGTTCAGTCGCTGAAGCACCGCTTCCCAAACATCCTCGGCCACCATGGCTTCAGGCTGACTTGCGTCGACCACGATGCAGCGGCCCGGTTCCTCCTCGGCGATGTCGAGAAAGGCCCGTCTCACCCGCTCGTGCATCATGAGTTCCTGCCCTTCGAAGCGGTCAGGCTCGGCGCCCTCGGCCCGCTCGCGCGCCCGCGCCAGCCCTTCCTCGGCTGGAATGTCGAGGATGAAGGTAATGTCCGGCGACAGCGCGCCGACAGTCAGCCGCTCCAGGGCGCCAATCAGCCCGCGCGGCACCCCCGCGGTTGTTCCCTGATAGGCCCGGGTGGAATCGAAGAACCGGTCGCACACCACCCATTTGCCCTCCTGGAGCGAGTCCTTGATTGCCGTGTCGACGTGATCCGCACGCGCCACGGAGAACAGGACGGCTTCCGCCAGGGGCCCGAATTGCGCAACTCGGCCGGAGAGCAAAACCTCGCGGATCGCTTCGGCATCCGGCGATCCTCCCGGCTCTCTTGTGGCAAGCACAGGCCGTCCGGCCCGCGCCAGGCGGTTGGCAAGAATGCCCGCTTGGGTGGACTTGCCCGAGCCTTCGCCGCCCTCGAAGGTGATGAACCTGCCGATTTCGATGCCGCGTTGCATGTCGCCGCCTATAGCAGCCAACCAAACGCGAGCACCAGCAGGGAGTCGATGCCGCGCATGGCAAAGCTGCTACTGCCGATGTCCTCGCCCGCATAGAGCGGGATCTCGTTGGTCGCGGTCGATTCCGTGGCGTTGACGCGCAGCGTCGCGATGTGGTCGCCCTTCTTGACCGGCGCCTTGATCGGACCGGTGTAGATAATTTCCGCCGACACGGCGCCCGTCGCGGTCGCGGGCAGCAAGAGGTCGATATCGCCATTGCCGACGAGCGGCACGTAATGTTGGGTGCCGCCCCAAACCAGCGCGTCGCTAACCTTCTCGCCCTCGTCGAACAGCCTGAATGGCTTGAAGCTCTTGAAGCCCCACTCCAGCATCCGGCGCGATTCCGATTCTCGATCGTTGGGCGTCTCCAGACCGTTAACCACGAGAATCAGGCGCTGGTCGCCGCGCTTGGCGCTGGCCACGAGCCCGTATCCCGATTCTTTGAGATGGCCGGTCTTCAAACCGTCCACACCGATATCCGCCCAGACGAGTGGGTTGCGATTCCGGAACGTGAACTTGTCCCGATACCTGAACTCCTTCTGCCCAAAGAAGTGGTAGTACTCCGGATAGGTATCGATCAGGTGCTTGGCCAGGATCCCAAGATCCCGGGCCGTCGTCAGGTGGCCTTCGGCCGGCAGGCCATTCGTATTCACAAAGGACGACTGGGTCATTCCAATCTCCTTGGCGTAATCGTTCATCCTCTTGACGAAGGCCTCTTCGGTGCCGGCAATGCCTTCGGCCAGGATGATGGTGGCGTCGTTGCCCGACTGGACGGTGACGCCTTGGATCAGATCGCTGATGGTGATCGGGTCGCCAAGCGGCGCGAACATCGCCGCGGTGCCCGACGGCGCACCGCCCGTGCGCCAGGCATGCTCACTGACGACGAACGTGTCGTCGAGCTTGAGGCGCCCGGCCTTCATCTCCCGGAACACGACCGCCAGCGTCATGAGCTTGCTCATGCTCGCAGGCACCATCTGCGCGTCGGCATCCTTCTCGTAGAGCACCAAGTCGGCGCCCGAATCCATGAGAATGGCGTATGGGGCCTTGGCGTCGAAAGCTTCGCCGTCCTTCGAGGCGGCAGCCGCAAACCCAACTGCTCCCGCCACGCCAACCATCGCGACGGCGCAAGCCAAGACGGATTTCAACAATCTACGCAGAGCGCACACCAGTGTTCGATGTATTGGAATGCCGCCAATCAGCTGCGGCAGCCTCCGTTCACTATCGAACGCCAGCCCTGAAAAATCAACCGGCCGACCGGCAACGCTCAGTTCTGCTTTATGATTTTCGCGCCCTGATAACCTGCTTCCGTGACCCGGGGCAACGCCGCCACGGCCTCAATGGCATCGGCGAAGGGCCCCACAAGAACCCGGAAGAAGGCCTCGCCGCCGACATCCACCTCGGCCACATCCACCGGGCCAATGGAGGACAGCACGGCGCGGGCGCGCTCGGCATTGTCCCTGTTTCTAAAGGACCCCGCCTGAATGGCCGGCCCATCTTGTGGTGCTACGCGGTGCGGCAGCGGTTGTTGGAGCGGCGCGACCGACCCCGTCTCGTCCGGTGCCCCGTGCAGCTCCGGGGGCCAAGCCGCGGTTGCGACCATCTCTGGTGGCGGTGCAGGTTGTGGGGCACGTGCCGGCGCAGGCGTCGGCGCGGGCAAGGCAGCAACGGCCACCGAGCGGTCCGGCCGGTCGGGCAATGGTGGAAGCGCCGGCTCTATCGGCAGACCGGCCAGCGCGAGCGGGTCCAGCTCCGGAGCGACGGCTTGTGGTTTCGCGGCGTAACGCTGATAGCCGCGGCTCACGAGATATTTCCGCTCATAGCTGTCGTCGCCGTTCAGTGGCGCGCGGCGCAAATATTTCACGCGCACTTCCGCGGTGCCGCTCTTGCGAAAGCCGAGCACCTCCGCCGAGCGTCGCGAGAGATCGATGATGCGATCGTTTTTGAATGGGCCGCGGTCGTTGATCCGGACAACGAGGGAGCGGCCGTTCTGAAGATTTGTGACCTGCGCATAGACCGGCAAAGGCAGCGTCGGATGCGCCGCCGACAATCGGTCCATGTCGTAGATTTCGCCGTTGGCCGTATAGCGGCCATGGAACAGCTCGCCGTACCATGACGCCTGACCCGTGCGGTCGTAGCTGGTGTCCTCGTGGGGCGTATATTGGACGCCCGCGATTTCGTATGGCTGGCCCACTTGATAGCGGCCGCCGCCTTTCGGCACCGGCTGACCGAGCGGAATGACACGCTCGCCGAGACCCGCGCTCTCATCGCGGCCGCAAGCAGAGATAACCAAAGTTAAGCTGGCAAGGAGCAGCGCGCCCAGCAAGACGCGGGCGGGACAACGACGGTCAAAAAGACTCTGAAGTCCGCCTGCACCGAGTGCAAAGCAGGACTGACCCACCCCACGCAACGTCCCATCCCCCGGAAGGGCCAACGAAAAATGCGCCGGAGAGACCTCGAACGCAAAACCCAAGCGGGCCCCTCCAGCGCGACACCACTGTCGGCCGAAGTGCGTTAGCAAAGAATGAATCGCCAAACCAATCCTCAACGCCCCATCCGATCGAGGCACCGCGCGGCCACGTCCTCGACAGGGCCGCTTGCATCGATGGTATCGAAATCCATCGCCCCGAGATCGTAGGCGAGTTGCGCGTCCACAACTTGTGGCGTCGCATCGGAGACATCGCCCCGCCTCTTCGCGACCCGCGCGCGCATCACCTCCGGCGGCACATCGAGCCAGAACCCGGTGAACGCGGCGCCGTGTGCCGCGGCGAGCGCCTCCACGGCTTCGCGCTCCGCCGGCTTCGCATGAACCGCATCGATGATCACCACACGCCCGGCTTCGAGCGCGAGCGCAGCGCGTTTGCGGCACATGTCGTAGACCTGATCCGAGATGCTCTGCGTGTAGGCCTGCGCCGGCAGCGGCGCCTCTGGCGCGACGCCGAACAGACGCTTGCGCTCCACGTCGCTGCGCACGATTACCGCTCCAGGGAAGGCGCCGATGTCCGCCGCGATCGCCTGTGCGATCACCGACTTGCCGCTCCCCGACAGACCGCCGATGGCGATGAGATGCGGCACCGCCGGCGCAAGGAAAGCGCAAGCCAGATCGAAATAGGCGCGCACGTCATCGAGATCGCCTTCGCCGTCGCCGGACGACGCGGTCTGTGTGCGCAACAGCGCCACCTTTGCCCGGATCATGGCCCGCAACGACAGAAAGAGCGGCAACGCCGCGAGCCCGAGAAGATTGCCGGTGTCGTTGCCATTGAGATACGCGTTGAGCACGGCATTGGCATGCGCGCCAAGACCCCGCTTGCCGAGATCCATTAGCAGAAAGGCAAGGTCGTAGAGGACATCGATGGTGGCCAGACTGTCGTCGAACTCGAGCGCATCGAACAGCACGGGCGCGCCGTCGATCGCCACGATGTTGCGCAGATGGAGATCGCCATGGCAGTGCCGCACAGAGCCGCCATGGGCCCGGGCGCGCAACAATTCATACTGCTTTTCAAAGGCTTCTCGCGTCCTGTAGACAAAAAGCTTCGCGGCCTCGGGCGGAAAAATCTCAAGGTTCTCCGCCAAGACCTCCTGATGCTCGGCGATGATCGCGCTGAGCGGCGCAACCGCTTGATTATCACTGAGATTCCGGTCCGCCCGCGCATGCAGAGCGGCAATCGCCGCCGCCAGCGGACCCATGATTTCCAACGATAATCGCCTATCCTCGGCCATGCGGTCGAGGACCCCGTCTTGCGCGAATCGGCGCATCTTGAGCACCCATTCTATGGGCGTATTATCGCCGCCCAGCGGCTTATGATCACCGCCCAGGTGCAGCCCCCCACCCGAATCCTCGGTTATGGGCATAACCTCGAGATAGAGCTGAGGCGCGGTCCGCCGATTGAGTCGCAGCTCGTTCAGACACGCGGCATGGCGCTTGTCGAGCGTGGAGAAGTCCAAAAACGGGTACCGCACTGCCCGCTTCATCTTGTAGGCGAAATCTCCCGCCAAGAAGACATACGAGGCGTGCGTCTCGATGCACTCCACGGTTGCGGGCGCCGGATCGTACGCCGCCTTGCACCTCAGGAAATCCAACAGCTTAGCCTGCCGCACGCGAGCCTCCCCGCAGATGTTAACCATAGAATGACAATCCCGTGCCCCAACGGACACAGACTCATTGAAATCACTCAAGAAACGCGCGCTCCCACTTGTCGCCTAAAGGTTAACTGGCTAACGTTTCCGCGGGATGGGCGGACTCGTGGGATCTCCTCGCAGAATCGCCTCTCGGAAAGGCCGAGCCGTCTGGTCATGAGGTTGAGGGCAAAGTTGGCGATCGCCTTGGCGGTGGCCGCTCTGATGATGGGCGGGCACAGCTCCGGCTTCGCGGCGGAAGCGAGCGAGCAACAGCGTGACGCTTTGCTCCAGCAGATGCTCGCGCGTCCCAACGATCTCGACCTCGCTTTCGAATACGCCCATTTGTCCGCCGACGCCGGCGACTACGAAGGCGCGATCTCGACCTTGGAGCGCATGCTGATCTACGCGCCCAACACCCCGCGCATCCAGTTCGAGCTCGGCGTGCTCTATTACCGTCTCGGCGCCTACGACGTCGCCCGCAGCTATTTCGAGCAGGTCCTCGCCAATCCGAGCGTGCCGCCCGATGTCGCCAAGCAGGTGAAGCTCTACATCCAACAGCTTTCGCTCGCCGCCGATCCGCCGGCCTTCTCGGCCTCGATCTTCAGCGCCATCCGCTACGAGACCAACGCGAATTTCGGACCCGGCACGCAGAGCGTCACGCTCAACGGTATCGACTTCACCCTCGACAGCCAATCTGTCGGGAAGCCGGGCTGGAGCGCGCTGAACATCGGCACCCTGCACTATTCCTACGACCTGAAGAAGCAGGGCGACAAACTCGAGTTCGACTTCCTCGCCTATTCGACGGCGTATTTCGATAGCCAACTCAACGATATCGACCTCGACTTCTTCGAGCTCACGCTGGGCCCGAGCTTCAATCTGAAGCGCTGGGGCTGGGGCCAGACGCGCCTCTATACCTATGCCATCGGCGATCTCGCTTATCTCGGCTACGAGACCTATTTCACCGCGCCGGGCGCGGGTATCCGGCTCCTGAGTTTTTCGGCCGAGCGCAGCGTACTCGATGCCAGGCTCGAGACCCGCTACCGCTCGTTCAACGACACCTCCGACCTTCCCACCAATAGCTGGCGCGATGGTTTGCAAATGCGC